>MDSZ01028434.1_pt1 | contig 263219 bp, 267 predicted proteins | sample 811201 | NCBI WGS metagenome assembly MDSZ01 (sample SAMN05326647, study PRJNA326480) | marine metagenome | isolation source: seawater | place: Indian Ocean: North | collected 2010
GACAGGCGAATGTACATTGCCATCAGGTACAGAGATGGTGATGCCTGGCGATAACATCAACAATCTGGAAGTAAAATTGATTGCTCCGATTGCGATGAACGAAGGTCTGCGTTTCGCGATCCGCGAAGGTGGACGCACAGTCGGCGCCGGCGTTGTGTCAAAAATTATTGAGTAAGTAAGTTTAAGCTCAATTACACAATATCAAATACAAGAAAAGCCTGCATATCATGCGGGCTTTTTTTATGGCGGCACTCTCCTTCTGTGCTTTCTGTGCTTTATTCTTATAACGGGCCCATGCTAGACTAAAACCATGTCCATGCGCCCCATAATTTTTACCGTTATGTTTTTTTTGTGCGCCGTGCTGGCTCCGCCATCTGCCTTTGCGCAATACGATCTCAAGAACGAACGCGTTCAGGAACATCTTATTCTTAAGCGTTATATTCAAAATAAATACTTATATCAAAAACGTCTGATTGAGGTTTTGGAATATTATAATGGACGCCCGGGGACTTACCCCATCTACAAATTAATTGAACCCTACATTCGAGGGGAATTTTACGACCCATTCGGCGAAAAAACCATCGATGAACTTTATGAACTTGCCTATATCGCCGACAGTGCGGATGACCCGGACACATCGGCTCGGGCCGCCGAAGATTTTAAAACCGTGCTAAAATGGCACTACCCGAATTACACAATACTGCGCAAAGCTATACCGCTTGTGCGGGAAAATGCCGCCCTCGGCGATGCCAAACTCTTACAATGGATGCAAAATCTTTTGGTGCAAAGGCTTCTGAAATCGGGCAACGGGCAAGTTTTAAATACCGCCTATCAGATATTCAGCCTGGAAGAGGAAAACCTGATCCTTTCGCATCACAATGTGAAAGTGATTAATACCGAGGTAATTAATAACGGACGCGAATATTATCACATTCACCTTGTTGAAGACCGGGAAACAGGCAAGCCATTCAAGATCTACACCCGCCTGAGCGAAGTCATGCAACGCATTTTCGATTTAAAGAAAGAAAAAAACCCCAATTATACCTATCCGCTCGGCCTGCCCGATAATTTTGAATAAATAGTCATACCCTTGACAAAAATTATATGACGTCAAGATTTCTATGGTCAAACACGAAATAATTGTGTAAGAAAGACTATTCATTGCGATAGGGGTATAGCTCAGTTGGTAGAGCGACGGTCTCCAAAATCTTTGATCTATCTATTTTTTCTTTGTAAATCAATCACTTCATGATATATTATCTGTCACAAACATGTCGCCTAGACGATTTTTGTCGCCTATGTGTCACCTTAGAATGGGGCCAAAATGACAGCAAAAAAAAGCAGAAAAATAAGTATAACACCAACGGCAATTAGTAAACTCAAAGCTGGTGAAAAAGACTATGTTGTTCGTGACACCACATTGCGGGGATTTCAAATCAAAGTACCACCAAAAGGCGAACTAGTTTATCAGGTTGAAGCCCGATTAGGGGGCAAAGGTGCAGTTAAGAAATTTAAGATTGGTAACGTCAAGTCATTGCCATTGGATACTGCACGTAAAAATGCCTCTATTGCACTACAAAATATTCGTAGCGGTATCGACCCTCTCATTGAAAAAAGAAGAAAATTGCATGAGGGGATATTGCTCAAAGACCTTTTACAGAAGTACTTGGATGCGAAAACTCTAAAAGAGCGCACAAAGAATGACTACATTAAACTTGCAAACACAAGGCTTACCCAATGGCTTAACCATCGCGTTATTGATATCACGAACCACGAGGTAACAGACTGGTATGTTAAGGGAAGAAGTAGACCAGTAAATACGGAACATGCTTTCAGACTTTTAAATGCTCTCATGGTATACGCAAGAGGACTTCAGATAATCAAGGAAAGCCCATGTCAAATGGTCACGGATACAAAGATTAGAAGACCTATAAGGAAACGCACCGAGCATCTGGAGATCAATAGCGACCTCGAACCATTTTTAATCGCGCTTAGCCAATACAACTTTGTCAAAGACAGTGAGAAAACAGCCAGAGACGTGATAGTTCTTATTCTTACTACTGGCCTTAGATCACAAGAAGCCCGATCTTTAAAGTGGGGAAATATCGACTTTGCAAGAAAACGCTTCACCATCCCCGACCCCAAGAATAGACGACCTCATGTAGTGCCAATGACCCCACTTACCTACACAATGTTCCGTATGCGAGAACAGTTGCCAGACAAAACCGATTACGTTTTTAGAATTAAAGGAAACACAAAGTCACCACACGTTACCGACATTCGAAAAACAATAAAAAACATTTGTGTTAAAGCCGAGATCAAGACCGTAACACCTCATGATATGCGAAGGACTTTCTCTACAACTTTAAACAGCCTTGGAGTAGGTTTTGCCGATCAAAAACACCTCATGAACCACAAAGAAAAGGATGTCACTCTAAGTCACTACATCCAGCCCAACATTGAAGTGCTCAGAGGGCATTTATTTAAGGTGGTTGATTTTTATGACCGCAAAATACCCCACTTCACTCAAGGGCAAGGCGTATCAAAATTCACTAGCGGCACGCTAAGATTCTGCCTTTACAATGTAGGCGATCTAACACCAGAACTTTTAGATAATCCATTGGAAGAAGACGCCGAATATCAGGCATACGCAGACCATGATTTTTGGGAGAATTAGTTTATTTGAAAAGCTCTTCTGGCTTAACCTTCAAAGCAGCAGCAATCTTTAATAATACGGGAACAGAAAAAGCAACATGACCATTCTCAATTCTCGATATATAGCCTCGATTAACCTCAGCCAACCCAGCCAAGTCCTCTTGCGAAACCCCCTTTGAGGCTCTAATTTTCGCAATTTTTCTCCCTATGGATTCCATACTTGCCATAGGGCTATTGTTCATTATAGTATACAGAATTGCCGTACACGATCGTGAACAAAATTAACGTTTAGAGAATTTCATGAAAAAATTACTTTTAGTTTCTTTTATAGGTCTAACCGCGTGCGCTCAAACCCCACAAGAATCCGCCGCATATAGACAATTTGGAATGCAAATGTTGGGGGCTTCAGCTTACAATTCCGCACCAAGCAGCAACAATCAACCTTGCATGTACAACGCTCAAGCAAATGCATACCAAACCTGCTTTCATATTACAGCAGGCGGGCAATGTGCTCATTATGGCGGTGTATGTACACCCTAATTAAGAAGGTTAAACCTCAAAAATAGGAACATTTATGCTTGGATTTTTTAAAAGCAAAGAACAAAAGACAATGGATGTTCTTAACTCTGCAGCAGTTGATGCCTCTTCTCATTTTTTAGTTTATGCTAACGCCTATCAAGCAAGTGCAGGCCTTTTAGAGAATAAAGAGTCTTTCTGGCATAATCATTTCACTATGGGAATACTGGCGGGATTTACGGAGATTGCTATACATGAATCAGGTATACGCGCAGAAGGGGAGGCTCTGTGCCTTGGCATTTATAATACCGTTCGCAATCTGGAAAACAGTAATTTGGTAACAAATAACACCAGCCAGTCGCAAGAAATTGCCTTTGAAATTATAGAGCAGTTTCGATCCCCCTCCGACAGATTTCTTTTAGGCCACAAAAGGGCTGCAAAACTGTTACAATTGTATGTTGGAAGAAAGACCTTCGATAACGATGAAGATTTTGTAGATATCAAAAATTATATAGCCAACAACCAGAATTTGCATAGAAACTTATTCGGCAAAGAATGGGATAATACAGACGATAAATCAAAGATTTATTCTATGTACATTAGCGAAAAATTAGTCAAAGAGGCGTTAGGGGATACAAGCACATAAAATGAAAGCAATACTAAAATACACCCTCGGTCTACTTCTTCTTATTCCAGCTTCTCAGGCCTTTGCAGAGGCATCAGTTGTATACAATGATAGTAATTACCCCATAGCATTAATTGGGCTTGATAAGGCTCCTGAAGACGGTGATATGTGTTCAACACATTTTGGCAAGTTCATGGTTGATGATATTGCCTATGAAGGTGTAAGCGAAATGATCGGTGGTATCCGTGTGAAGCAAATAAATAAGGATATGAGTGTAGATAAGCAGGTTAAACTCATTAGACTTGATACCAGCGATTTATCCAATGCCGCATCCGGCTGGCTACCCACCTTCTTCAATAAGGGCAAGCCTTTACTGATAGCATATAATGTATGTGGAAATGGTGGCTTTCACTATGCCAGAGATATTTATGATCCAGAGAATTTGAATTGGTAGAGTGACGAGACATGATTAGATTTTTACTAATATTACTTGTTTTGCTCCCAATCTCATCGAAAGCATATGCTGGATGGTTTTGGCCATCTAATCAAAAGGAATGTGCTTTAAAATATATGCCCAAAACTCACTCCGATGCAGCAGCTCGCTTTGTAAATGGCGCTTGTTACGATTTATTTTCAGAAGAAGAGCACAAAGTAAAAAGAGCAAAATGCATCTTAAGGCTAGACGAATTGTTTAAGGCAAAGAATAATGTTGCCGCTCAAGTTATCTTGGGCAATTCCAAATGCAATGAAATCAAAGCCCCCAAAGAGACAAGAATACGTAAAACACACCCTGTAGACCCCATCACAGACTTTATGCTGTCCATTGATCGAGATAAGGCCGATGAAACTGTTGATCTCTCTAAAGACACCTTCTGAACCAGAGCATCTAAACAGACATGTCTATTTTCATAGTGGTTTGACTTTTTAAATAAAATATGATATAATTCCTAAATATATGTTCCTAATACAGAGGGCTAGTGCCTGTATAAATATAAACGGTGGGTAAAGAGCAAAAGCCATAGACCGCCTCCCCTCTAAGAACAAACAAGACCACAGGAAGAAAAGACCAAAGCTATGTTTCATATAACAACTTTGGAGGTTTACTTGGTTGCTTGTAATAGCCAGTAAGCCTGCTTGGTATTAAATACCATAACCGCAATAGTGGATACTGAACGATGGAAAGGGAACAATGATTGCCGCCCTATGCCGCTTGAGTTCAATTACATGATGACGTGTCTAACCTTCGGGTGAAATAGACAAATCATAATCTCTCCCATGATTAATTATTTTAATTAGTATTTAATCAGGGGGGGGGATAAATCTATGTCTTCCTTGGATGAACTATCATTCTCAGAAACAATAATTCTACTACCTACTTCTTCTTATTATAGAACTTCCAAATAGGAATTCTTAAAAACCTCTTGGGCGAAGCCTGACTTCTTATAACGACATAAAACACTCACCTACTACCCCACCTCAGATCTCATTAAGCAACTCTACCAGATGATACATTTTGGGCAAATAATCTCCATTTGCATCTTTCTTATTTACAACAATTATATTCCCCCGAATACGATCCTCGCCTATTATCTCTCCAACACTAATCGTGGGATAAATATGCATTTTTAATCGTTTTTTTGTGACATCATTTACGATTGCTGCCCACCCCTGCTTCTTACTATCCTTATCAGTTGCCCTTATTTCAATTTCAACATTCTGCAATGGATACATATCCAAATCGTCCTCACCACTCAAATCAACTTCACTTGGACACTCCATTACCGCACCTTCAGAAATATAGTTGCCATCCGCTCCAACAATACGAGCACCCTCACGTTTTGAAGGTTTAAAAAAATCTAAGGATGCCTTTTGCAATGGCCTAAGATGCCCAGCAGAAAACTTCTTCTCTATAGCCTTTTCAATTTTATCAGGTGATATATTTATTTGATCGCCTGCAATGTATACAAGCCTCTCATAGTCGTCGTCTAAATTTACCTGCTTCTTATCTGGGAAAATCTTTTTGCAAACAGTGCTTACACCATAAATTGCCACTAACATGGTAATGACAGTCACAAGGCTATTATAATCATCTGTTATCTCGATATTTAAGAGCCCCTCTATAATTGGAGGAACCTCTTCCTCTAAGTCCTTTTGAAAAGCGACCACAAGAGAGTAAGCCAAAATTTCCCTTAACGGAGACTCGTGAGTAACCTTTTTGAGCTTAATATTAATATCTGTAACACAGAATCCATCAATACACTCTTCAAGGATATCAAACGCATATTTTATCATCTGCTCATTTGCCAATAATGAACTGGCCACATCTGATATGCTGGCATTCCCTTGTATATTATATGTTAATGAATGGCTTAAATTTATATCAGGCATCATTTATCCCCTAAATATAGAAATAAACGACAAACACAACCAAGAGTCAATTACCGATAATAAATAGAACAAAGAAAACTTATTGTAACATATTGAAAATACATTAATTTCCTACAAGGCAGGGGCATTTTACAGGCTTAATTTACAGATAACCTACGCTTAACCCCTTTATTATTTTTAACACTAATACATCTCACATGTATTTCAGATGTATTTTTATGTAATACCAATTTGCAAGAATGAGTTATGCCCTCATAAGCCTCAAAACACGGCAATGAAATACATTAAAAATTTACCAGTTCCCTTATTCAAATTAATCATAGCCCCCCATTTCTCTCCCCCCTATGTAGTAAAATGAGTTTACAAACAAATTAGAATTGTTTAAAACCTCCATATAGTCGGATAGTTTTTTAGATTATATTTTTATTTTTGTCGCCTATGCGTCGCCTTTATAAAATAATTGTAAAATTTAAAAAATTTAACCCATTGATTATAAAGAATAAAGGGGTATAGCTCAGTTGGTAGAGCGACGGTCTCCAAAACCGTAGGTCGCGGGTTCAAGTCCTGCTGCCCCTGCCATTAAACCGCGGAACGCCGCGCTTTCCCGAATATTATAATCTACTAACATGGCTTGTGTCTGCCGTGTGTTTGCAAGTTTAGTGCACACAATAACACTTTAGAATACACTGGAATACTAACTTATCCGGGCGCGTTGTGAATTGATTTTTTTAAGCAAAGAAGGGAGTGTAGCTGACCAAAGGAGAGACAAGCTGGCTATAAATACAAACAAAGCAGAAGTAGATTTAAGGATAATATTGGCATCAATTTCTAATTTATCCGCGTCAGTCCATTCAATGCCTAGAAACTTCAAAACTACAGCTAGTAAAAGTGAGATGTAGTAAAACCAAAACAGCAAAAATTGTCCATCTTGTAGTTTAAGGTCGTCTTCTTTAATCAGATTTTCCAGTCGTTTTTTTTCAGTGTCATCTTCATAGTATTGGTTTGATAATTTAGGTCTGGTGGATAAAATTGCAGATATAGCGAGCGATATCCCAATTAAAATGGAAATTATCGTTGCTAGTAAATCAGTGAATGGAACAAATTTCATAGGATTATAATAAGCATAATAGGCTGCGAAGCCTGATATGAACACGCTAATTATAAACCAAGCAATTTTAGTCCATGATATTTTCATTTTTACCAGTCTAAACTACCATTTGATTTCAGTTCTTCAAAAAAGGCGGCTGTCTGTAACTTTGCGTCATCAACAGAGAAGGTATTTCCATGTCGTGTTAGCCTCGCTGATTTCATAACTTTAAAATTTGAAGAAGAGATTGTTGTTCCATCTTCTAGCTTAATTTTATATTCATCCAGGTCTTGCTCAATTACGGTTGAACCAATGTCCGTCAGCCAGTCGTCTTTTGGAATTTCTTCTTTTTTGAAACGTCCGCCCCGTGTTAATAAAAGCCGTCCTTTAGCGGAAGCCCTTTTCTTTAAACCTGATACCTCATCAGGTTCGCCAAAAACTCTCTCAAGTACCGGCATGATTTCACTGGATATGGAGGTGTTTCTAAAATTATCAAACGTTGATAAATAACTTGTTAAAGATAAATCAATTTCTTTAACGCCAATGTTATTAACTTTTTCAAGTTCAGGTTTATTTGGAACATCGGCAATTGTAAAATTAAAATCATCATTTACCGCATCTGCTACTTTTGCGATGTCTTTAAGCATATTTCCGACAAAACTATCTCTAGGACCTAGATTGCAACAAACCAGATGATTATCCACGATATAAAGCAGAATTTGATTATCCAGCCACGCGCGATTTTCCGGGGCCTCATGCTCCTCAACCTCAGCACTTTCTTGAGATTTTTCAAAGTTTATTAAACCAGTAGCTCCTTTATCTTGACATAGCACTGATACGAAAACACCTTTATCGGCGTTCTCTTTTGGAGTTATGTTACCAATAAGATAGGATTTGAATAACTCTGGCCTAAATACACGATCTGCGTGATTCGGAAGTTTTTCTTTGATGGTAGTAACAATCTCTTCGAGTGACCCGTTGAAACCTTCGGGCATATAGCACCGTTTAAAAACCATGCTTTTATTAATTTTCGGCTGTGACATCTTTTTAAAATCCAATCTTTAAAATACCTTCGATGTGAACATTAATAGAACATTTGTTCTATTTAGGTCAATAACTTATGATTGTAATAAAAAAACATTCTAAGGAACTATTGCATATTAGTGCAGTATCCTTTCCCGTCCACAGTTATAAATTTTACTAGGAATTTCGCAGCCTAAGTAAAAATAGTTAATGCGGTTTCAAAATTGAACATTAAATAAATCTCGTGCTTTAGTGTTTTTTCTTTTTGGCCCTCTCTATTATTTTATCATAATGAGAAAACTCTCTTGCCTTATGGATTCCGTATACTGCTGATGGTGCCAATATCAAAAATACCCACCAGAAGCGCTCCGCCCTATCTTGATCGCTGGGTACGTAATCTACAACCCTCGTCCCACCGCCAAATAGCGGGTCCGCATCTTCGTAATGCATGCCCATACTGTAGGCACTTATTGCGGCGATTGCAGCGCAATAGGATAATGCTTTAAGGCATAGAACTGGTGTTGATGACTGTGATTTAGAGGTTACGTCTTTAGTAAGAAAAAATGACATGTATTCACGGGTGATGCGGACGGGCATAGTTCTTACGCTCATATGATGCGATATTATCAAGGCAACGAATATTACCACGTTGAGGATAAGGGGGCGTATAAGAAGATATCTTCGGCTCAGGGGGCTTATAAGATCGAGCTGTATGTTAACCATCCGGATCAATCGCCCGATGAAATTATCGATGATCTGGCTGGAAAAAAAGGCGCAACCATGGACGATGTCGAGATTGAGGCGGTGATTCATCGTGGACATAGCTACAATCTGGACAATACAATGCCTTATTTTTCCCGCGATAACGTATTTGTGGTCCTCGGATCTTGCGGCGGGTTTAACAATGTATCGCGGCTTTTGGATATCGCGCCGGACGCGCAGATCGCCTCGACCAAACAAATGGGCACAATGTTTGTAAACGATCCGCTGCTCTATCACCTGAATGAAACCATTCGCGCGCATGGGGAAATTGATTGGGCGGACCAACAGAATTATTTGGATAGTCTGAGCAATGCCAACAAGAGCGCTTATGTCCTGCCACATAAAAACGCGCCCTGATGATAGGCCGCAAGCTAGGCGAGTTAGCGCGGCAGGAAGAACAAATTCACAGGCAGCGACAATCAGGCCCCGCCCACGAAGCGGAAATGCCCGCACCCACCCCGCAGTTCTAGGGGCCTTCTCAGATTAAATCGTGATTTTGAGTGATTTCTGGTATCTTGCTATCATGTATTACGTGCCTTATCCACTCAGCTTGAGACAAGTTGAGGATATTTTGTACAAGCGCGGTTCTACACCAAATGAAGTTCGACGGCATCTTCCTTCTTTTTTCTGGCCTGGTCTCTGAACCACTGGAAGACCGCATCTTCAGAATTGAGTGACTGGTTTGTCATCTCGACAACGCCGCAGGCTTTCTCGCCAAATACGTCCAAACTGCGCGCATTGTCATTAAAGTATATGGTCACCATGTCATTCAGATGCGGCTTGCGGGGTTCTTCGCTTTCAGTTGATATCCAGAATAGCGTTTCTTCTGCGCCGTGCTTGACATGAAAGGCCGCGGCCGCCTGCGCCGATAAATCAGTCAACGACGTCACGGTTCCCATAACTTCCTTTAGTTCCCCTGCCACATTACGATTGCGTTTTGCGGCGTGGCTATGAAAGTTAATCGGCTCCTTCCCGCTTTTTCCGCCATCATCGCCGGACGGGGACCCCTGATCGTTATTATCTGTCATTTTAATATCCCTGTATTTATTTACGTTATTATATATTAAGCCATGCAGCATGGCTTAATTTATTCCATCAAAACCACACCAATACAATGCACTGCTTTTTTAAATCAGGAAAGATATTAGCCTAATTTTACATATAAGTCCATTTTTAATTTAAGACTTCGGGCGTGCCTGGTATTTTTCAATCATTTCGATAAGCCAAAAGCCTCACCCCGGAAGCGTGTCTATTGCGGGTATATCATGAAGATTATGATCCCAGCTTGCCCGGCTCGTTACAAAAATATGGGCATCTGGGCGGATGGGAACTTGGCTGTCAAGACTTCCCGCAGGCACAACCAATAATGTCCCCTCTGCTTGCATGGTTGGAACTGCCGCGCCGCACAGGCTACAAAAACTTTTCTGATGCTGTGTTTCAGGCAAGTGATAGGTCGTAATCTTATCTTGGCCACACACCCAGTTTATCGTTGCCGTTTGAGAGAATAAATTTGCAGCATGGGCAGAGCCCGTATCTTTTTGGCAACGTGTACAATGACACAGAAAAAAACTTTCGAACTGCCCAGAAATCTCATACTGAACAGCTTTACATTGACAGCTTCCTTTGGCTAAGCCCGGCATATTTTATACCTCTCCGTTTAATTGATTGAAAATCACAATATCTTTTATCTATTCCTCATAAATCTAAACAGCGCGAATATCATTTCTGATAAAACCAATGATTGCAAGCGCGCTCCAAAATTAATTCTTTTGCTTGGCTTACCGGAGATTTTAGGATATAATTCCTATTACGAAGCACGCGCTGCGTATGAGGGGAGCCCCCCACCCCCGGTAAAATGACTAACGAACTGACGAACCTTATTCTGCGTTTATTTTCAATGCCTTACGCGGAAACCTTTCGCGCCCCGCACGTTAGGTGACTGTCACCCCCGGGCCCGAGCGCGTTAGGGTTGTAAACAAAGCCCAAGAAGGACAGAGATAACAATCAACAGAGCGGGCGCCTTTATGCAACGTCTTTGACATCCTGGTTTTGTTCATTACCATCAGAATTGTCAGAACGCACCTGATGTAAAAACGCATCCACTGCACTTTTGAGGCCATCCGATAGTTTTGCAACCTCTGTCGAGGCCTCGAAAACGGCGTCCGCAGATGATCCGGTTTCACTGGCGCCTTTTTGTACATTCAGAATGATTTCCGAAACCTGCCGCGCCCCTTGTGAGGCCTCGACGATACTGCGGCTGATCTCTGTTGTTGTGGCATTTTGTTCCTCAACCGCCGCCGAAACGCCGGTTACAGATTCATCAATGCCGGCCACGTTATTAATGATACGTTCCATGGCCTCAACAGATTTGCGCGTGGCCTCCTGTATCTGGGAAATTCGTCCGCCAATCTCCTCGGTTTTTTTGCTGGTTTCGGTCGCCAGTTTTTTGACCTCATCGGCAACAACCGCAAAGCCTTTTCCGGCCTCACCGGCGCGCGCTGCCTCTATCGTGGCGTTCAGGGCCAAAAGATTGGTTTGTTCGGCAATATCCTGAATGGCAATGACCACCTCGCCGATATTATCGGCCAGTTCATTTAAATCGCCGACTGTTGCATTGGCATTTTTGGCATTATCGGCCGTATCATTTGACTGTGTTTTGGCCTTTGAAACCTGAGCCGCAATTTCAGAAACGCTCGCCGACATTTCCTCCATTGCCGAGGCAACGGTGGACACATTGGTGCTGGCTTCCTCGGATGATGCCGCAACGGTCTGGCTGGCGCTTGACGTATCATCCGCAATTTTGCGCATGGTTTCTGCCGATGACTGGAGCTCCGTAGAGGCCGCGGCAAGGGATGAAACCATTCCGCCAACCCGGGAATCAAAGTCATTCGCCAGTTCAAGCATCATTCTTTTCCGTTCGGCCTCAGCGCGCTTTTCTGCTTCGGCCCGCTCGGCCTCCATTTTGCGCGTTTCCAGCATATTCTGCCGGAAGACTTCCATGGCCTTGGCCATTTCCTGAATCTCATCTTTAAACGTGGCGGTGGGCGTTTCAACCTCAAGGTTACCGCTGGATAGCTCATTCATCGCCGCTGTCATATCGGAAACAGGCTTGGAAATGCTGCGCCCCAGAAGATAAGCGAAAAAGATTGAGGTCAAGAAAACAATGACACTCATCGTGATAATCAGTGTTATGCCGCGCTGCTCATCGGCAAGGGCTTTATTCATGGAGTTCTGTGTAAAGGTTTCAATTTCGGCCAAAAGCGCCTCAATTTCTGACATAAGGACTTCTTGCTCTTCTTCAACTTCAATGACAGCCTAGGTTAAATCTTCACTGCCTTTGGCGCTGGAGCCTTGCTTGATGCGTTGATTGTTGAGTGAATAAAAAGCCTGCGGGCCTTGCCTGATTTCATTTTCAGAACGGGGCGCCATCTCTTTATTTATCTTTTGTGCGCTGGTTCCAGTTCCGATACCGGCCATTTCAAAAACGGCAAAGGCATGTTCATCGTATGATTTATGGCGCGTTTCAATCGTTTTGAGTTGCGCAAATACATTTTCAAATTTTTTCTTCATCTCAGGATTATCAATTTCAGCCACAAATGCCTCTGTCATTTTTTCAGCCTGGATAATCTCTTCATCGACCTTGGCGGCCAGCTCCTTAAAATGCTGCACCGATTTTTCGGCGGTATGCCCTTCCTGGCTTGCATCCACGCCGCCCAAACGCAGGCTTTGCTCCAGTAACATGGCTTGTTCTAGTTGATGAATGGTAATTTGACTTAAAATCTCTGTCAGTGGCATATCCCGTTTGGCAATGGCCTTCATTTCAAGGCCGATGACATTCATTTTGTAAATGCCCGTTACGCTGATTGCGAAAATAAACACTAGCATAATACCCGCGAGCAGATTAATCCTCTGTCTGACTTTCAGTGATTTTAATATGTTTGGCATAGATTCAATCCTTGCTAATTAAAACATTTTGGTTAACTGGTTAACATTCATAATACCCTGATTTGTACTATTGAAATATTAACAAAAACTCAGAAGACCCCTATTTTCGTGCATGTATTTATTGCGTATTTCAGGGGTCAGTATTACGCATGGGTATTGGTGTTAGTGTTGAAAACTAATAATCCTGAATGATTATATTAACGGTTTGTACGCTTTGAATTGTACCGTGATCTATATAGGCCAGTTTAACGTCACGTCCAGTGGATAGGTTGTTTTTTGTTTTTTTATCCAGCTCTATGCCCAAATCCTGAACAAAGCCGTTTTCACAAATAAGGGAAAAGGTCTGATCTGATGGCCTATACTCCACCCAATCCACAGCCTGGGCAATTGGCTGGTCATGTATAATAAGAATATCACCCTGATCATTGGTAAACATGCCGCATTTCATGATCTTATTTAATGGATCATGCGCGCCAAAGCTCTGTAAGTCAGTATCATCCATGATCTTGAGTATATAAGAAAATAATGGGTTTATATATGTTTTTATATTCAGGGCGGCGTAATTTGATCCGGCATTATGGCCTGAGGGTGGCTTTCCGGTGATGCATCCGGCGATAATACCTTGTCCGCCGGGGCCAGATCGGCATGATAAGCAATACCGGCATCAGCAGCCGCGGCCAGCATCTCTACATCCCCGACATAAGAGGCATCCGCCCCCAAAAAGTCACCCAAATTCACATCAAGATGAGGCTCCGCCATAACAGGTGCCCCTCTCACCGCCGCGAAATCTGCTCGCACATCAATTACGGTAATCGGCACATCAACCCCAGCCTTTGTCAGTAAATCTTTCGCCGTTTCTACGTTCGGGGCAATGTCATGGGCCACCCCCAGCCCGGCCGTATTGATATGCGCGGCATCAAAACGCCCGCTCATTTCTGCCAGAATTATATCCAGCCCCTTTGCATCCGGCAAAGCCGCAAGGCGCGATTCCTGCAACTCCGGGTGAACAGGCGCCGCGCCCAATTCCTGGCGGATTATATCATGTGCAACTTCCATTTTCTGAAAGTGATCATAATCGGGCAAGGTTTCAGATGCGATATCTTGCGCCATGACACTGATCTCGACCAGATCAATCGATGCAAAATCATCCGGCAACTGTCCCGATTGCGCCCTGTCAATTATCGCGCGAATTGTGCTGCCTGTATCATGCGATAGCCCTTGAATTGCGCTACTTTTATCCGGGGCATAGCCCAGTCTTAAATCCCGCGCCTCGGCCATTGTTGCCAATTCTTGTAAAGTGGTCTCCAGATTCCCATTGACCAGCGCATCCTGAACAGCCTTAAGCGATGCAAACGCATCGGCGTTGCGTTCATGGAAATTGATATTATAGACATGATCATCCGAAATGGACGGCAGACCTTGCAGTGTATGACCCAATTCATGATCAATCGTAAATCTGGCCGTAAACCCCTGAGACAAAGCGGTTGAAAAATCTGCCCCATGTTCGGTTGCCCGTGAAAAGAAGTGCATGCCCTGATTGACCGTTTCATTATAGGGCGCCGAAAACGCGGCCGCGACATAATTGGGGTCTAATGGGTCGTGCCTGTTTTCGGGATCGGCAGGATCAAGATTCTTATAGCGCGCTATGCCAATATTGCCTTCTTTGGCCAATAAATACCCGGCATAGGCAATGTCGTGATTTTCCGGGGCATCAAAAAATGCCGCCCGGCCCTCACTCCGTGTTACAGCATTGATCTGTCGGGCAAAGCTGGCATGGGAATTTGTCGCCGCAAACTCACTTGAATCAACCACAAAAATACGCTTTCCCACATCACCGGCATTTGTCAGCCCTTCATTGAGTGATTGAATATAAGCGCTGTGTTTTTGCTGATCCCAACTCATGCTTCTCCCTTTATATTTTCAAATATTGTAGTTATTTTATGTTAATTTCTTGTTAAATTCACCAAAACATGGCGTCTTGCCATGCCCAAATCAGGCAAGCGCCATATTGCGTAAGAATTGAAAGAAAAGTACGTCTAACGCCGCGGCGGCGTCCAATCACTTTCGGAGTCTTTGCGGCTGGCCAGCTCAAACGCCAACCCCAAGGCCACACCAACGCCAATGGCCACAACCAGATCAACAACAACCGTTAAAACCATCGTCAAAAGCAATAAAAATTTATCGCGATTGGGCCCTTTCGCGTATTCCCCCCATTTTTTGGGTTCGCTCATGTTCCATGCCGTTATCATCAACAACGCGGCCAGGGCCGGCATAGCCAAAAATCCGGCCAGCGGAGCCGCCAGCAACATAATTAACAAAATCACCACCGCATGCACAAGACCGGCCACCGGCGTTTTACCGCCCGCCCTGATATTGGTTGCAGTGCGGGCAATCGCCCCAGTGGCGGGCAATCCGGCAAAAAGGGCCGATCCGATATTGGCAATCCCTTGCGCCAATAATTCGGCATTGGGGCGATGTTTGCCATGCGTCATTCTATCGGCCACCATTGCCGATAACAGGGATTCAACCCCCGCCAAAAAGGCAATCACAAAAGCCGATGGCAAAAGCTCCACCATACGATCCATAGACAGATCAGGGAGTTGCACAGGCGGCAAACGGTTTGGCAATTCACCAAAACGTGACCCCAACGTATCAACAGGAAGCCCCATGATATAGACCAACCCCGACCCGGCCGCGACCGCAACAATCAATCCCGGAAAGCGCGGAAAAAGCCGTATAAAGCCAATAATTAAACCAAGGGTCAACAGCGCAATCACAAAGGCAGATAATGTAAAACCGCCGCGCCCGTTCCACAAAACCGGAATTTTTTCAAGAAAATCTGCCGGAACATGATCAATAGACAACCCTAGAAAATCTGGCAACTGGCTCGTGGCAATCACAATGGCAATGCCGATGGTAAACCCGCTGACCACCGCTTCCGGGACATAAGAAATAAGCACGCCCGCGCGAAAATATCCAGCAATAAGCAGTATAATACCGGCCATAAAAGTCGCCAGAACCAAGCCGTCATAGCCATGATCGGCAATAATGCTGAAAACGACCACGATGAACGCACCGGTCGGGCCACCAATTTGTACGCGGCTTCCCCCAAAAAACGAAATCAAAAACCCCGCAACAATGGCCGTTACCAAACCGGCCCCCGGAGAAGCGCCAGACGCAATAGCAATGGCCAAAGACAGCGGCAACGCCACCATCGCCACGGTAATACCGGCCACCAGATCGGCCAAAAATTGCGATCCATCATAGGTTTTCAGGGTGGTAAAAATTTTTGGCTGGCGCATATTATTCTCTATTTTGGCTTATTGTTTTGATGCTCGACCTTGACCTGCGCATCTCATCATGGCGCAGCTTCCGTATCTTAAGCCCTTTGCGGTGCGCTCGTAAATTAGAAATTACACCCTGCCTGCCAACGGTCATTATTATTTCTTAGGCACGGCATACCTATTTAGCCCTTGCTAAATATTGTTTATTGCACTAAATATATAACAAACATGCAAAACAGAAAGTATCGAATGCCATGGCAATCAATACCTTTAAATTAGTTCTTATAACCCTTGCCACGTTTGTAACATTGTCGTTTATAGTGGGGCCTGCCTTGGCGGCCGATAAATTCAAGGCCGTCACAACCTTTACCGTTATTGCCGATATCGCGCGGAACGTGGCGGGCGACGCGGCCATTGTTGAATCCATCACCAAACCGGGCGCCGAAATTCACGACTATCAACCCACACCGCAGGATATAATCCGCGCACAAGATGCCGATGTAATTTTGTGGAACGGGCTGAACCTGGAGCGCTGGTTCGAACGATTTCTGGCCGATGTACAAAATGTGCCCAGCGTGATTGTATCCGAGGGTGTAGAGCCGCTTTCCATCTATGAGGGGCCCTATAGCGGCAAACCTAACCCGCATGCCTGGATGTCCACGCAAAGCGCCTTGATCTATATCGAAAATATCCGCAAAGCCTTTGCGGAGATGGACCCCGCCAACGCCCAGATTTATACCGCCAACGCAAAGGTCTATGCCGAAAAGGTTCAATCTATTAAGGCCGAACTTGAAAAAACGCTTAGCGGCATTCCCGATGACAGACGCTACCTGGTTACCAGCGAAGGAGCCTTTAGCTATCTGGCCAAAGATTTGAATATGCGCGAAGTCTATCTGTGGCCGATGAATGCCGACCAGCAAGGCACGCCGCAGCAGGTTCGACAAGTGATCGACACAGTTCGGGAAAAGAATATCCCGGTTATCTTTAGCGAAAGCACCATTTCGGACAAACCGGCCAGACAAGTGGCCTCGGAAACTGCGGCCCTTTATGGCGGTGTTTTATACGTAGATTCCCTGAGCGAGCCGGATGGAAAAGTGCCAACCTATCTGGATCTGTTACAGGTAACCACCCGTACAATCGCAAATGGCTTTAAAGAGGCGTTGAACAACTAAATGAACGACATAATAGAGCTTACCGATGTCAGCGTGACTTACCCCAATGGACACGCCGCCCTTCAAAACGTCAATGGCCGCCTGCATAGCGGAAAGATATGCGGGCTGGTTGGTGTCAACGGCGCGGGAAAATCGACCCTGTTCAAGGCGATTATGGGATTTGTGAAACCGACCAAAGGATCGGTCAAAATTATGGGCCAGGATGTGCGCGCAGCCTTGAAACAAAATCTTGTTTCCTATGTCCCGCAAACCGAAGAGGTCGACTGGAACTTCCCCGTACTGGTGGAAGATGTTGTGATGATGGGGCGCTATGGCCATATGGGTTTTCTGCGCCGTCCATCCAAAAGCGATAAGCTGGCCGTGGAGGGCGCCCTGGAGCGCGTGAATATGTCCGCCTATAAAAAACGCCAGATTGGTGAACTATCGGGCGGTCAGAAGAAACGCGTTTTTGTGGCCCGCGCCCTGGCGCAAGGCGGCCAAATTATTTTACTGGATGAACCCTTTACCGGTGTGGACATCAAAACTGAAGAAACCCTGATTACCCTGTTTCGATCACTGGCGAAAGAGGGGCGGCTGATTTTGGTTTCTACACACAATCTGGGCAGTGTCCCCAGCTTTTGCGATGAGGTGATGTTAATTAATAAAGAACTGCTGGCCTATGGGCCCGTGGAAACAACATTCACACAAGAAAATTTAGCCCGGGCCTTTGGCGGCATGTTGCGCCATCACAGGTTAATAGGCGCCGATTTACATGATGATGAAGACCGGCGCGGCGTTACCGTTCTAACCGATGACGAACGGCCACTGGTATTTTACGGGGAACATGGCGGGCAAAAAATCACCCCCCATGGCGGTAAAAAAAATGATTGAGTTGTTATTGGAACCCTTCAGCTATCACTACATGACCAAAGCCATATGGGTTTGCGCACTGGTTGGCGGGGTCTGCGCCTTTTTATCATCTTATCTGATGTTGAAAGGCTGGTCGCTGATGGGCGACGCGCTGGCCCATGCCATTGTTCCCGGCGTAGCATTGGCCTATCTTTTGGCGCTTCCTTATGCCGTTGGGGCCTTTTTTGCCGGGCTTTTGGCCGCCTTTAGTATGGCCGTGGTCAAACAAAAAACCGCTCTGCGTGAAGATGCCATTATCGGTCTGATCTTCACCACCTTTTTTGCCATTGGTCTGCTGATGATATCAATGAACCCGACATCGGTGAATATTCAGGCCATCATTTTAGGAAACGTACTGGCTATATCCGATTATGACATTTTACAAGTGGTCATTATATCGGCCATTTGTCTTGTTGCACTTTGTTTGAAATGGAAAGACTTACTGGCCGTGTTTTTTGATGAAAGCCACGCCCGCAGCATCGGCCTTCCCGTTAACGGGTTAAAAATACTGTTTTTTACCCTGCTCAGCGCGGCCTGCGTTGCGGCCTTGCAAACGGTGGGGGCGTGCCTTGTTATTGCCATGGTGGTGACACCGGGCGCAACCGCCTATCTACTGACCGATAAATTTCACCGCTTGATCGCAATCGCCGTTATATTGGGCAGCGTGACCAGCGCGGCCGGTGCCTATATCAGCTATTTCCTTGATGCCAATCCGGGCGGGTTAATCGTGACATTACAAACACTGATATTTTTGGGGGCTTTTATCTTCGCACCGAAATACGGGATCTTAACCAGAAAGGCACACAGCCATGGATAGCCTGATCACCTTTATCACCGACCCCATGGCGCATCAATTTATGCAACGCGCCTTACTGATGTCGGTGTTAATTGCCACAGTCTGTTCCATTTTTTCCTGCTTTCTGGTTTTAAAGGGCTGGTCACTCATGGGGGACGCCGTATCCCACGCGGTTCTTCCCGGTCTTGCTCTGGCGGTTATCATGGGCATTCCCCTGGCCATAGGCGCCTTTATTGCCGGATTATTCTGCGCCCTGGCCACAGGATATTTAAAAGAAAACAGCCGCGTTAAAGAAGATGCCGTCATGGGCATTGTCTTTTCCGGAATGTTCGCCGCCGGGCTTGTTATGCTCACCAAAATCGAAACGGATATTCATTTACTTCATGTTCTATTCGGGAATGTGCTGGGCATTTCAACCGCCGATCTCATCGAAGCCGGAAGCATTGCCGCGCTGTGTTCACTGATCATGCTCATCAAACGTAAAGACCTTATGCTTTATTGCTTTGATCCGGCCCATGCCAGTGTGATTGGCCTGCCTGTTCGCGCGCTGCATTTTGGATTACTGCTTTTGCTGGCGCTGACTATTGTTTCATCGTTAAAGGCCGCTGGAATTATTCTTGTGATCGCCATGTTAATCGCCCCCGGTTCTATCGGGTTTTTGTTAACCCGTTCATTCGATAAAATGCTGGCCATCGCGCTTGGAGCATCTATTGTATCCTGCGTGGCCGGAACGATTATTAGCTTTCATGCCGATGTTGCCACTGCTCCGCTTATTGTTGTGATTCAAGCCGGGTTATTTATACTGGCCTTAATAATAGCAAAGTACCGGCAAACAGGAAGGGGATTGCAACATGCCTAATAAAGCGCCAAACAAAGCCGCATTGACGCTGGCGGACCCCCAAACGCAGGCAAGCTGGTTTGCGCGCGTGCGCAAGGCCCATCAAACCGAAACCACAGAAGATTACGTTGAGTTAATTGCCGATCTCATAGATGTTCAAAAAGAAGCCCGCGCCAGCGATCTGGCCAAACGGCTTGGCGTTGCGCATCCAACCGTAACAAAGATGCTCGCCCGCCTGCAGGAAGAGGGCTATGTCGAGACCCAGCCCTACCGGTCCATTTTTCTAACCGATAAAGGGCAGAGACTGGCAAAAAAATGTAAAGAACGTCATCAGATTGTGCTGGAATTTCTGATCCGTTTGGGCGTTGACCCCGAAACGGCGGAATTTGATGCCGAAGGGATCGAACATCATATCAGCGGGCAAACGTTACAGATTATGAAGCAATTTGATCGCCCATAAAACAGAAGTCCATCTGAAACAGGCACATCAAATTGGGACGATACATTAGATATCCAGTACCGGAGGCACCGGGCCGGAATTGTCCTGCGCGATATAGACTGGTTCATTAAAGTCCGGCTTGTTACTGGCATCCAGGCCATTGTCAATCCAGGCAATGGCAGCCGAAATATCGGCATAATTAGTGACCACCACACTGGCCCCGGCATCCAGCAATTGATTTATTTCTTCCCGTTGTTTTGCCGCGCTGAAATTTCCATTGTCATCGTGACACTGAAATGTTGAAACAACGATACCGATAATATTTTTAAACCCGGCTTGAATGGCCTTTTTGGTTGAACCGGCCGTATCTTCAATGATGGCAGTTTCTTCGGGGTGCCAATCAGGATGAATTTCGGTAAAACGCACATATTTATTCGGATACCCATAACCGCTCAGCCGTAAATTATTCTTATCAGGAAAAAAATTATCCCAACCGGCATTTTCGGCTGTTTCCGGGTCAATGGCATGAAAGGTTGCATGCATGCGGTCGGCCCGGCTGGTTGTGCAAAGGGCAATATTGTCGGCCCCATACATATTGCGAATAGATTCAATCGTTGCCCTGAAACCCGGCACTGTCTCTAACTGGCCACCGGTAAATTTTGCTATCACGCTTTTTGTATGTAAATCAGATAAATATTCGCAGATATCTTCGCCGTCAGGGATATTGTAATCTTCCTTGATCGCCTCTTCAGGCAAAGAAAATTTATCAACGAGCTGCCTAAAAATGTCATTGGCGGACTGGCCCTTATAGGCGACATAGATATCGTTTTCTTTCAAACCGGCGCTATCAACGTCAATATATTTACCGACCATATCAAAACCAAACTCGGCCATATCACGCATGGCGATATGTTCACTGTCGATATTCACTCCATCATTATCAAATATAATTTTTTTGATCACACTCATATATCCAGTTTAAGATCGGGCCCTTGTTGTTCACGGTCATATTTTATATACAAAAGCATAAATTATGTCAATTAATTAAGCGCGTCTTGCAACGTCTGCCGAACCCCATTTTGCTTCAGGCGCTGCATTGACGAGGTCAAATCTTTCACAAAATTATCATTCAGCGGCAAATGCGTTCCAAAAATTTCTTCAATGGCCAATAAGTGCCTTGGTGTGTCGGTGTCCAATTTCGCCGAAGAAATCAGTTTTGTCGACAACGGATCGGTAATTTCAATTGGCTCCAGTTTTTCATCCACGGCTGTAAGATAACGAAACCAACCGGCCAGTGCCAACACGGCGTACTTGGTTGATCCACCTTTTTCCAGCTGCATAGCGATGCAGGGCAAGATAGCATTTGGAATTTTTTGTGATCCATCCTCGGCCAGCCTTTGTACCTGATCAGATATGGCCGGATTGGAAAACCGTTCAATCAATTTGCTTTTATAGTCATCCAGATCAATATCGGGCACATTTGGAATGGTCGGTGTTATATCATCATCCATATAGGCCCGTACAAATTCCGCAATGAGGGGATCGTTCATCGCCTTATCAACATCACGGTACCCCATCAGATACGCCAAATACGACAGCGCCGAATGCGACCCGTTTAAAAGCCGTACCTTCATCTTTTCATAGGGATCAACATCTGCAACAATCTGCACACCGACCTCATGCAGCGGGGGGCGGCCATCGGAAAAATCATCTTCCAGCACCCATTGAATATAATCTTCACAAACAACGGGCCACGCATCATCAATTTGAAATTTGGCCTGAAGCGTTTTCACAATATCATCAGTGGTAACCGGCGTTATACGATCAACCATCGAATTGGGGAACGATACGTTATTTTTAATCCATGCGGATAAATCCGCGTCAACCAATGCGGCAAACTGTAAAACCAGTTGTTTTGTCAAATCACCATTATGGGGCAAATTGTCACATGACATCACCGTAAAAGGCGTTTTTCCGGCATCGCGCCTGTTTTTCAGACCGGATACAATATACCCCAAAGCCGTTTTCGGCGCGGACAAATTATCCAAATCATGCTTAATCAATGGATGATTGCCATCAAGGTTACGATTGCTGTCGTAACAATAGCCTTTCTCGGTGATGGTTAAGGATAGAATTTTAATCTGGTCATCGTGCAAGCGGTCCAGCACTTTTTCTGGCGATGACGGCGCGTGAAGCGTTTCAATAATCGACCCGATAACACGCGCAGAATCGGCCTCGGCCGTACGTTCCAATATGGTATACAGATTATCTTGCTGCTGTAGTTTTTGAATATTACCCTGATCTTGCGGCATCAACCCAACAGCGCATATCCCCCATGTGTGATGACCATTGGCCAGAACATCATCAATATACACTGCCTGATGCGACCGATGAAAACCGCCTATGCTCATGTGCATAATACCGCAAATCACATTTGATCGATCATAGGCAGGAACATCGGATGCCTGGGAAATGGCTTCCAAATTGGCTTGGTTTAACTTCATAATTTATCCATTAATTACGTCTGGCGAATCAGGCCCTGCATGCGGTGAGGGAACACCTTGCAGCCCATTTAACAAAGATGCCGCCTGTAACACACCATGACGCTTGATATTTTTGTAATGTTTCTGGACAGCGTCTTTAAAAACATCATTGCCCTGCAACGCGGCCGGAAACTTGTTACTGGCGCCAATGATGGCACTTGGATCTTCGCCCATCGCTCTTGCCAGTTGTTGCAAGCCGGAATCAATGGCATAGGGGTCCTGAATATCAAAGTCCTGCCCGTTATTATCAACGCCGGCCAAATGATGCATCCACGCCGCAGTGGCAAAGGCAATATGATCGTGACCGGTTTTATTGGCGATCGAGTCACTCAAAGACCCCAACAAACGTTTATCCAGTTTGGCCTCCGTCCCGTTACGGACAAGACGCCATAAGCGATCTGTAATTTTTGGATTTTTAAGACGGTTTAGCACATCATCCGCATATAAATCGTAATCAATTGTATCCAGCGGGACGAGCGTATTTTTCGCCTCTTCAATAAAGCCTGCAACAAATTTTTCAATTTTCGGATCATTAATTGCATCAATAACCGTATCATACCCGGCCACACGGCCAACGCAGCCAAGCGCCATATGCGCGCCGTTCAACAAGCGCACCTTCATGTTTTTATATGGGGTCACATCATCGACAATCGTCGCACCAACTGATACCAGATCCGGCATATCGGCGGCAAAATTATTTTCAATCACCAGGGCATATTCAGGCATTGGCGTTGTAACAACCGGCCAGTTAAACACCGTTTCATCGGCAACATTTTGAAATTCTTCCGGTGTCGATGGCGTAATACGATCAACCATTGTCGTCGGGAAGGTAATGTTATCGCGGATATATTTACCAAGCCCCCGGCTATCTTTTTTATCGGCATAAGCCAAAACAACATTCCGAAGAACAGACCCGTTGGCATCCATATTATCACAAGACATAATTGTAAGAGGCGGCGCCCCTGTTTTCATGCGCTTTTCAAGCGAGGCCACCAACAGACCGACCACGGTGCTGGGCTCATCCATGTTGCTGAGGCATTTTTTGATATCCTCATTGGAAAAATCCAGGTTTCCCGTAGTTTTATCGTAATAATACCCGGCTTCGGTCACGGTCATTGTAACCAGTTTTATATCGGGATCGGCCAACACGTCCACCGCCTCTTGCGGGTCTTCCATTGCAACCGTTACGTCAATCAGGCTGCCGACCAGATTCGTTTTATCCACGCCCTCGGCCCGTTCTATCAATGGGAAAATATAGTCTTGCGGTTCCAAGGCCTTCTTGATGCCATGGTTGCGCAAACTGATGGCCTTTACACCCCAACGCGGATCATCGGGCAACAAATCATGCACCATTTTCAACAAATGTGAACGCGCAAAATGGCTGGGGCCTATATGGACAATTCCGGCCTGAAGCTGGGATCGATCATATCCTAAATTTGCAGTCGCGGCATCGGTGAACGGAACGCGATAACTTTGTTCTGACATTTCTAGCCTTTCCCTTTGTATCTAGATCATACTATGTCTATTCGGCAATCAATAGATCTTTCTATTACAAAGCCTGAGTTTTTGCACCATTTTTTATTGTTTGAATGACATCTTCCTTATAAGGCAGCGCCGTTTGCGCACCAATTTTTGTGCAGGTAATCGACCCCGCAATAATTGCTTCATAAACGGCTGTCTCAATCGTTTCACCGCGATCAAGCGCCGCGCAGATATACCCGGTAAAGGCATCACCCGCGCCCACCGTATCAATCGGTTTAACTTTCAAAGCCGGCGTTTCAAAAACATTGCCTTTTGCGGCCGTAACCGCCCCATCAGGGCCCAAAGTAATAATGGTGGTTAAATCAAAGCGATCATTCAGATCTTTGGCCAGTTGCTTTTTATCAGACACATCCATGGAATACTGGTTACCGACGGCCTCGGCCTCATATTCATTCAGCACCAAAACATTTAAATTGCGCAGCAATTCTTCCGATAAGGGTTGAATGGCCGGGGCAAAATTCATCACCGTTTTGCCGCCTTTTTCTTTTACGCGTTTAATCAGCTTTTCCGTTTCTTCAATGGCCAGCTCCCCTTGCACCAGCAAAATAGTATCTTCATCAATATCGCTATCGGGTACAAAGTCCTGTTTGGCCATTAAATTGGCGCCTTGGGACACAACAATGCGGTGCGTTCCATCCTTTTCATCAACGAAAATTGTTGCCAGACCGGATGGCATATCAAAAAAACGAATCCCAGAGATATCAATATTATTCTTGGCCAGGTTTTTGTACATTTGGCGGCCATGCCCCCCTTCGCCCAAAGCACCGTAAAAACGCACTTTAGAACCGGCACGCGCAGCGGCAATCGCCTGATTGGCCCCCTTACCGCCCGGGGCTTCTACATGGTTGTCAATAAACAGCGCTTTATCTTTCGGCGGCAAATCCGCCTGCTGAAAAAACAAGTCCAGAACATTTGATCCAAAAACAATGATCATGTTTTCATTTCCCAATACCATTTCGTTAATCGGACAAATCTACTTCAGCCGATCACAAAAAGCCAGTCCAGAATGGGCATAAATTACCACCCTGTGCAAATCCCCGCCAATGGCGGTAAACCTGACCCTTATTCATACCCCAATAACCTTAAAACAGAATTAAGACGCAGCGATATTAACGCACAAAAACAGTATTTTCTTATATAACGGAAAACAAACCAGACTTTTGTGCTTTGCAATATACAAAATATTGGACGGCATAAATAAGAATAATTTATGCTTCGGCCAATAAAAAAATAATAAATATTACAGGGATCATATGAAGCCAGCTCACCTAGACTTGTCGCGCAACCTCATCAAAGAGACGCCGCGCGCTATCGATGAATTTCGTCGCTTTATCGGCCACAGCCTTTCGAATACCTTTAACACCCGCGCGTCCGCAAAAAATACGCCGGTTATCACCATCAATGGTTTTCTATGCAATCACTGGGTCAATGCCGCACTGACCGGCACCATGGAAAGAATTGGTCACCCGACCTACCCTGTTAAAATGGGCCTGAACCTGGCCGGACGCCGTGAATTACAGCATGCCGAACGCACATTGAAATCCGTCGCCGACAAGTATGGCGAAAAACCGATCATCATTGGCCACAGCGCCGGTGGATTAAAAGCATTGAAACTGTCGTATATGTTCCCGGATGAAATAGAATCCGCCTATACACTGGGCACCCCCTATGGCGCGGCAATGGGGTTTGAAGACGGCGTCAATAAATTTTTGCAAGGCATTCACAAGATCTCTACTTTTCTAAAAAGAGAGGATGATCTGTTACAAGAACTGAAGGGCGATTTACAAAGCGGAGCCCCGCACCCGCCATTAAAAGCCATTTCATCCAAAGGCGATGGCATTGTCCACTGGAAAGCGGCTCTGCACCCGTGGGAACCGGATACATCATTGGTGCTGGAAGACGCCAGCCATTGCGGCATGGTCTGGAACCCGGAAGTCATTCACTATCTTATTGAAGATATTCACGGCCGTAAATTGCCGCAAAGCAATGATGAAAATGGCCGCCCGAACGCCCTGGACATAGCACCGGCCTAAACGGCTGGCTGGCCGTTAATTGATATCATTGGCAAACGGGCCATATGGGTCCGCCGATACATCCATATAAATGCTGCCATCGCGAAGCTGCATGACCTGCCGCTCCGGTCTGGCCTGCAATTCCCATTTTTTAACCTGCTCTTGAATATCGGCCTCTGTAATACCAAGGGCCAATTGTGACTGGGTTGCCAGATCCAGCAATTCGGCATTATTTTGCTGGCGCGCGTTATGAATGGCCAGAATTTGCCGTGATTTATCCATACCGCTCATGCCTGTTGCCAGAATGCGCCACAGATAAGATTTTTTTTGCGCATTAATAATGCGGGTTTGCGCCGCGCTGTTGGCCTGAACAATTGCGACGGCTTTATCTTGTTCGGCCCTGATGCTTTGAACCGCCAAGTCGCGTTTATGATCACCGCAGGCCTTATTAAATTCCACCTGTAAAACATTGCCCTGATCATCCGTGGATTTCTGCAAACACTCATCTGTCAGAACATGCTGAATTTTTGTGGTGGCACAGCCTGTCATAAAGACAGATAAACCAATGGCCGCAAATTTTTTACTGATCATTTGAACACCTTCTTCGTATTGATCGTGCTGAATTATACATAAATTATGTAAATAAATCAAGTTGTATCATTGCATGAACCTACTTCACCCGATACGCTGTTCTCTGGCCGCCGTTCTCTGGATGAAAGAAGAAGCCGCCCTCATTGCTGTGGCGGCTTCCCGTTATTGCATGTGTTACCAGATGCCTAGAAATTCAAATCGAACTGATCGAAATTAACCTCAACAGATTTGGAATTGTCTGTGTGGCTTTTCAGACTGTCAATCACATCATTGGTACGAATACCACAAAGTTCATGACCATTCTGCGTTTCAGACACTTTGTTACGCGGGATCGCCATTGTTTCTGCCACAACCTGCTGCGTGTGCTGACCGGTTTGGACTACCGTTACAGCCTGATTACAGATATGCCGCATACCGATCTCGGCCAATCTGCCTTGCGCCTCCACGGCGGCTGTTTGCGCCTGACCGGCCTGACGGACTTCTTCAACCTTGATCTGTGTGTATCCAGAAATTTTCTGACCGGCAATATTTGATTTGGCATTAATTTCGGCCACTTTGGTTGCTTGTTCATAGGCTTTCGTCAGGGCGCGTTCCTGTGCCTGATAATTGCTCATCAAACATGTGGCCTTGGCCGCCTCTGATCCGCTTAGATCATGAATAATCTCGGCCCGTTCCTGCGCGCTCATGTCGGCAAGTTCAGGGATTGTGTAGGCGACTTCAATCTCTTCACCGTCGGCGACTTCAATGGTGCCTGTCAGTGCAACTGCTTCGGAACCTACATGTGACCAGGATAGCCCGCCATAACCGGCGTAAACATTACCGCCGCCAATACCAAATCCGGTTGAACTTACGCATGATTTGGTCGCAAACACGGCTGCTGCCTGGGGGATATTGGCCGCCGCAGCGCCTTTATACACGCTGTTATTCGTGTAAGAGCTGTTATTACCGCCCACTTCTGTGTTCTGGGTGTTTTCATTCTCTGAATTACCGGAACCGCTGTTATCCACGTTGGTTTCCTGCGCCGAATACTGGCTGTTCTCGTTTTGAGAGCTGGCATCGGTTGTTTGTGTTTGTGAATGATTGGAATTATCCGTGATTTCGGCTTCTACGTTACCGCCCTGGCCGCCCTGGCCACCTTGGCCGCCTTGACCACCTTTACTGATTGATGTTACCGGCCCAATATTATTGGTGTTCGTGCCAGTGATTTCTGTTTCAACATCAGTGCCTTCAACATAGTTTTTGTTACCGTTTTGAATACCAACATGGGCACCGCCAGCGGTAACAGGGCCTTGATGCACAGAAACATCCCCTGTTTCAATTTCATTATCAACATGGGTGTCGCCGCCATGCAATTGCGCGTTCTGACCCACGCCAACTTTGGTTGCCTGTCCGACATTTGTTGACTGGCCAACATTGGCACTGGCGCCTGCATGGGCACCCGCATTGGCATGTGATGCAGAATTAGATGCCGCATTCGCCTGGGGGTTGGATGTGATTTCTGTTTCGTAATCTGGCCCTTCATAAACATTAGAGCCTCTATCATGATGATAGCCAGTTGCAAGGGCCGCATTTGTGGATAATGCAAATACCGTTGCCGCCGCTGTTGTTTTAATCTTATTTACCGCAGTTTTCATTTTTTAAACTCCTCTGATTACTAATCAGTCTTTATAGATGGTTTTTAAATAGTTTTTGCGTCTGGGCATTGTGCCCTCACCGCAATTGGCGGGTGTTATCTCACAATCCCCCCTATTATGTCAAGCATTATATGTGTAGAAAATAATATATTTTACCCATTTTTCTTGATTCTTATGAAAAAGTATGTCATAAACCTGCCCCATAAGATTAAGAGGCATATCGGCGGCATAAAAGAACCGCCCCCATATAAGGTGATAGAGATAACCATGCATATAAACGAAGAGAAAAATCAGACAAACGGCCACACAGAACCGCCCGCATCAAACGCACAGAATGCGCAAAACCACCCCCCTGAAAATACGCCGGAACATAATGACAATACGGCTAAAACCGCGGATCAATCAGCACCCCCAAAATCAAAACTGGCGCGGTTAACAACCATCTTTAAACCGGCCGCAATCGGTGCGATCGCAGGGGCGGCAACAAAGGGCCTCGCCGTCGCGGCAGGGACCGCAACCATTGGGCCGGTCTTTGCCTTGGCCGCCGCGGGCGTATTTTTGGGACTGAATGTCTTTAATGATATGCGTAAACGCCAGGAAGACGAAACCAAACGCGATATTTTGAAGAAAAACTATAAAAAATATCTCTTTAAAACTATCGCTGCCGGAACAGGTGCCATTATTGGCTATATGGGTGCCGATACCATTTTAAGCGCCTTCAATGATGCGCCGGACATACTGGACACCACAGGAATTGAAAATGTTCCAGATGACATCAAAGAACAAATTATCACGGAAGGCCAAGAACCGCCTGCGCCTGACCCTGTCGATATAAGCGCCCAACAAACCACGGACATCATCGCCAATACCGATACCCACACCATGGATACGGTTGAAACCGCCCCTGATACAAACATTACAGCCGAAGCGGACATAGAGCCTCCCGCAGAACCTGTTCTGGATAATGATACGCAGCAATCTGTTGCACCAGAGGCGCAAGCAGAAACAAAAGCGCAGACAGTGGCCGAAACAACAACAGATACCATCGCCCAGACACAACCTGAGACACAACCTGAGACACAACCTGAACCACAACCTGAGACACAACCTGAACCACAACCCGAAGCGCAAATCATTATCCCTGACGATATATTTGCCCGTCTGGAATTATTGCTGGAACAGGACGGCCTGTCCGAACAAGCCCAATCCATCATTGAAGCAGCCCTGAAAGGGCAAGACTGGGCCATTCGTGATGCGGGGCTGGGCTTGATTAACGGCCAATACGGATTTGACCATTTGGGTGATATGGCAGGCAAGCTGGATGTAAATGCATGGGGTACAGATCTGTTACGGGACGCCGTTGCATCAGGCGATGCCAAAGCGCAAATGGATATGGCCTATTATCTTTACACCGGCGTGAATGAGGCCGTAACCATTGATCAAGACGCGGCATTGGAAATCATCCGGGCGCAAAATAGCATCTGGTACAATGGTGATGAATTATTGGCCGAAATTCGTCTGCAAGATGCAAAAGACGACTTTTTATCACAAATGCCCGAAGGCACGAACATTCATGATTACACGGTAGAGATCAATCAAGATGGGGGATATCATTTTGAGCCCAGGGAAATAGCCATGGATCAGGATCAAAGAGACGCCCTCAGCAATGCCGGTCTAGACCCCGACACCTGCACATTACGGGAACGCGGCGCACAGGAACTGATTTGGGACAATTGCGAACCCGCCTTAAATTAATCGCGTTAAAAGCAGACTAAAACTTTTTGCGAATTAACATTTGGCCCTTTTTCGTTTTGATCGGTAGAATCTCATACCCGTAGCGTTCAAATCGTTTCAGAATTAACGGGCGCGTAAATTTTTCATTTTCAGTCACAATAATCACGCCCTTTGGGGTGTTTGTTTGCTGTGCGTCATACTGTTGTGCAGCAAATTTTTTCAACACGTCGTGGCTGTTGAGCAATATGGCGATAATAAGCCCTGCAGATCGATATTCCGGCGCTGTTGATGTCCGTAAAAAGAAATATATATCGCCAGATTCGTCCTTATACGCATTATCAGTCCCATTCATCTGAACAGCGGCAAATTCCTCTTGATAGGCACTTAAATCAGCAATGATTTGCCCTTTGGGATTCAAGGCCAGCAAACAAGCCTGCGCCGCGCGTAAATTATGGTCTTCATCACGGGGCAATATTTTATGTGCCAACCAATACTCCACCAAAGCATTTTTAATCTCAGGCCGCATACGACCATATACATTAATCAAGCTGTAATTATCGTTTTTGGTAATAACGTAATCGGCGGGCAGGTTTATCAATGACAGGCGGGCAGAATCGGCCGCGGAATTTTTCTTATTCTTCCGATCAAACCCGGAATCATTTTCATCCCCTGCCGCCGGTATTTTTGATGCCGTGATCTTATCATCCGGTAAATAAAATATTTGTCCCACCGTGTCTGATTCAGGGGAAACGATTGCTGGATTTTGACGGCCGTATAGAACAGTCAAACCATCAATCTCGGTCAGCGCCCCGGTGATATGCAACGCATGAACAGCAACTTTCTTATTTAAATCCACGATATGCAGCGCGCATTGCTTTTCCGCTTCATGGTCTTGCATACGCCGGAAAAACGGCAAATCATTCACGCTGTCTTGCTGAACAAAGCCGGACACACTGACAACCGCATAATGCCCAATTAATGCCAACCCCTTAACCACACCGGGGAAGCAGTAAATATCTATCAGCGCATTGTTTTCAACATCGACCTGCCCCAAACAACCGCGGCCGGAATCCAGCACATATAAGCGTCCTTGATGCAGACGGGGGGCATGCGGCATGGAAAGGCCCGTCAAAATGGCCCGGTTTTTTTCAACATCCAGCACAGCCCCACCCGACACGCGTTTCAGACGCCAGGCTTCATATGTATCGCTCTGCGCCGCAACAGTTACATATCGCGGCCGGGCCGTGTCCGGATCAACCGCTACGCCGGACAAATGACAACGATCTTCCGGCATTAGGGCCGAAATAAAAGACGGAGCCCATAGCGGTTTAAAATTATAGGTCTGATCAATTTCCGCGAGGCAGGAAAAACGCGTATTGGCCAGAATCAGAGAATGCGCAGGGTCTGCGGGCGCATATAAATCATGCGGATCAACAGGCCCGGTCATATGGCAATGCATAGGGTAATATAGACTATCATACCCTTGGGGGCCTTTGCCGCCCGCGGCCACATCGACATAAGTCCATACAGCATTTCTGGCGGCCACGTAAAGCCGGTCTTGCCGGGCGCAAATGGCCCTGACATGATCTATGGTTCTTGTAAAAATTTTCAGGCGTTTTTCGTCCTGGCCAACGGTAATCAGCTTATTGACCATTGTACTGGTAAAGGCCAGTGATACATTTTCCTGCGCCAGCCATTCACAAAACCCCGCACTGGGATGAAAACGCACCGGCGGCCCATTGCTCTGATCTGCAACGCTCTGGCTGTCTAAAGTGTTATCCATCGTCATTATACCCTCTAAATTCCGAATTCACGAATTACCACCGCGCGAATATGGCGAAAGGCATTATACAACAAACTTTCACCCCGGCCTTCCACAACAACCGCGCCGCGAACGCGCAAGGATGGAATCTGTAAGGACGACATATCCCTGACCGGGGCAAGACGCAAACGATAAATCGCGTTATGGGCAATCAGTTGATTATCCTGCCCGCCAGCGTCCACCGCAATCGGCCCGCCGTAAACAGAGGCGAGTTCAGGATAATTCAAATACCGTGTACTGACCGTATCCACATCTTGTAATTTGACAGGCAATGGCACATGCAACACGTTATCAGGATAAAACGTTCCTGCAGCCCCCCCTTGAATGCGGCCATAGCTTCGTTCATCAACATAAGCATAAAGCACCTGAGAATCCGTGTTTACGATCTCCATAATCAGATCCCCGGATGACAACCAGAGCCCTTCATGCAGGAAATCCTGTGCATAGAATACCTGGCCCTTAGTATCGGCGCGCAATGTCAAACGATCCCGCATCGATATCAGGCTATCCAAACGGGTTTGTTCTTCACGTTGTTTACTGACAAGGGCCGGGCGCTCTTTGATTAAAGCCTGATTTCGCTGGGCGATGTTAATCTGCTGCCCCAGCATTTTCACCTTATGCTGCACTTGTGTAATTTTACTATCCAGACTATCCGATCGCAAAACCAGCAAAACATCGCCTTTTTCGACGATTTGCCCATGTTGAACCCGCATATCGTCAATCCGCGCAGAGATGGGAACATTCACTTTCTGATAGGCCTGTGCCTGCATAACCGCGGGGACCTCAACAGAGGAGCGCCAGGGAAACACCGCCATAAAAATAGCCATTGCCAATATCCCACCGATCACCCGCTTTCCGCCCACAGACATCTTTTGACGTTCCTCCCACCAAATTTTCAATTCCCCGGCTATGGGAAAAACAATAAAAAACCCAAGCTCAACCACCATCAAAATAACACCGATTGGCTGCGGAAACAGATAAAATATTAAAATGGCGATACCAACAAAAAGGAAAAACCTGTATACCCATGTGGCATATCCATACACAATAACCAAACGCTGCAAACTGGGCTTAAACTGCTCAGGCTTAGGCGCTTTCACCCCCAAAATCCAGCCGCGCAAATGCCATTTGGTTAATGCAAAGGCGCGATACTGTAAATTATCAATACCCAGCATATCCGCCAGCAAATAATACCCGTCAAAACGCATGAACGGATTAAAATTCACCGACACCGTAATTAAAAATGAAACCGTCGCAATAAAAAAGGCCGCGCTTTTTAAAGCTCCATCAGGCAGAAAATGCCACAATACCAATGCGCAGGCCGCCAAATAAAATTCAGCCATGACCCCCGCATAGCCAATACGCAGACGCGCATTTTTATCGACAATCTTCCAGGCGCCGCTGGTGTCGGTATATAAAACAGGGTACAGCACAATAAGGGCCACCCCCATGACCGTGACCTCAACACCCGATAGTTTTGCGCTGTAGGCATGGGCCAGTTCATGACATATTTTTACAAAAACAAGCGAGATAATATAAATCAGTAACCCTTGCCATGAAAAAAAATGCATAAACGTATTGGCAAATTCATCCACTCTGAAAAGTGTTAAGACCATGCCCAGCACCATAAAACCCAGCATTATTATAAAAAACGCCCGCGTGAATAATGGCCGGACATAGGCCTTGGTACATTCTAGAAACGGATCCGGTCGCACGAGTGGAATACGCAAGAATAAATAGCTGTGCGCCGCCTGTTTCCACCATGCCTTTTTACGGTTGTTTGATTTTTCTGCAAGGCGCCTGGCCTGATGATCATTCGAGCTTTGCGCCAGTTCATTGGCATATAAAAAACGCACAATATTTAAAACGTCATCCCGTTCCAAATGCAAAGTCGTATGCGCATTGACATCGGCCAGCAATTCATCAACCGTCTGGAAATTTTCAAAACGCCTGAGAATTTCAAACCCTTGCCAGCCCAGGCGATAAAACTGATTGGTTACAGGATCATGCAGTGTCCATGTCGGATACCCGTCTTTTTCCCGCGGGCCGGGGTGCAAATCAATTTCTTCGCGCAAGACAGGCAGGTTTACAACCGCCATCGCGCCGGTTTTTTTGGTCACGCTGTTATCTGATCCACTTTCGGCCGTCACCCTGATTCACCTTTTACCACTGATATTGTCCTAACAGGCGCATCACAACCCAAGATGCTTACGCAGCCATGCCACCGGGCGGCGCAATATATGATAGGCCAGTATGGTATAATTGCCGTAAACCTTGGCCGTTCCTTGCAATCCAATTGCGGGCCGTGCATCTGTATCCGTGAAACGCGCCTTGATTTTATAGGTCATTAATCCGTCGGTATCGGCCCCCGCCTTGTAGCTGATATAATGAATTTTTGCGTTATACTGTTTCAAAGGAGCAATATTTAAAAAAGCGCGAATAGGGACATCATGATTGATTTGCACCATATTATCGACAGGAACACGTACCAATAATTCACTATTCTGCGGCTTGGCCAACAGCATCAAACGCTGGCCGGTGCGCATGGGTTGCCCTCTCAGCTCCGATGCATCATTAAAAACCACCTGTCCGGCATGGGGCGCCTTTACACTCATACGCATAAGTTGCTGATTTAAATAAGATATTTCGGCACTTTTCATTTCAATTTGCGCCGATATCAAGGCAAGCTGCGCCTTGCTGCGATCTTCGCTAAACGCTTGGCGTGATGCCTGCGATAGTTCTGTACTCAGAATTTGCACCTCTTTTTCCGCAACCGCTTTTTCACTCCGCAGCTGCGTATCATCAAACGTGACCAGTATATCGCCTGCCTCAACATGCTGATTGGGCTCCACCAGAATATCATCAACAACCGCGTCCATGGGTGCACTAATCATATACGGATCCAGGGGTATAACCTCGGAAGGGGCCGTTGCCGACAACCGAACCGGAAACAGCGCAACAACACCCAGCCCTATCAGGGCCGCCCGGCGTAAATTAGTCCCCCACAGCCGGTTTTTCACCTTTTCAGGCCAACTTGTCTGTTCCAGCCTTTGCAACATATATAACGCATGTGCATATGCCCCGGATACATGGGATAATAAAATCCGATCCGACTCCTGAAACGGCGTATCCCGATCAAACCATAAGCCTCCAAAACAGCGCCCCGCCGGTGACCAGAACAGCACCATAACGGCATGCGACTGCAGCCATTTATCCCAATTCACCTGATCATCGCTCCCGCAGTCATCTTGTGATAAAACATGCACACTGGCCCATTCCTGCTTTTCATCTTCTGTCAGGTCCAAATCCTGCACCCTACGTTTTACAAAGCCGGTAAACCACTGCATAAAGCCCGAATCATCGTCTACATGAGACACACCAGAGGCATGTGTCACCTTTACTTTATCCAGGTAAAAAGACCACAGATAACACTGCCTGTATGGGAAAAGGCGGAATGTATCATTGGTAATATGAAAGCCAATTTCATTTCTTTGCGATGCTTTGTTACGGACCTGACGTTCCAATAATAAAGCCTGCGTTAGTTTTTTTAACTTAGCTTCGGAATAAGGCTCATGCGGCGCCGATTTTTTGGATGAGGACGGGGAATAGGAGGAGCTATTATCGGCCATCAGATCTATCGCCCCCCTTCAAACACCGCTTTACCGGTCATACCCGGCAAAACATTATCATCAACATTTTGCAATGTTGCGACGATCATGATCGATTGGCTGACCTCATCAACCGCACCGCCAATATGCTCGACTTTCGCGGTATAATCCTGCCCGGTTTCGAAAACATGAACCTTTAGGGCCGTCCCGATCTTCAACCATGACAGCCATTTTGACGGCACCAGCATACGGGCATCCAATTGATCCAAAGAGGCAATGGATATAATATCCTGTCCCGATTTGACCGTTTCATACAGATTAACATTTAATCCTGTTATACGGCCATCATAGGGCGCCTCTAACACGCAATAATCAACATTGACCTCACTAACGGTATATTCGGTTTTTGCCTTTTCATACTCGGCCTCGGCAATCACCAGGTCAAGATCGGATATAGAGCTTAAATTCTTCAGCTTCTTTTTCGCCTCCCATTTTGCCTTGGCGGCTTTTAACATGGCTTTGGCCTGTTTATGTTCAGCCTTGTCAATGCGGCAATCATAGGCGATTAAGGTATCCCCTTTTTTAAACGTATCACCGTCTTTAAAGGGCAATTCGTGAACGCGGCGTGTAAAGGGGCTGGAAAACATTGCCTGCTGAGCGGCGACCAGAACAACCTGCACTTCTTTGTTATTGGCGGCCTGTTCATTCGCATATCCAGCATGCGCCCCGCCCAATAATATCAAACCAAAACACATCCCAAATATCGATAATGCAAAAAGCATTCGCCCGTATTGCACAATTTTACTCCTTGTGTTGCGAATAAATTGATCGCTTTATTTTATTATTATGTGGCCGGTTTTTTTTGCGGCAACGGTACTTTTTTGACAGCCAAAATCGTATCCAAAGCATCCGGTATATATACCTCGTTCAATGAACCATAACGATCTTTAACAACGGCCTCCAATTCTTCCAGGCTCATCTGCGTTGTAATGTCGGATGTTGGATCAATACCCAATGTATCAATTAACATGGCATAGTTGCTCCACATTCTAACAAAGCTGTTATGCATGTCAGTTTGCCCAAGAATAAAATCGGTTTGAATTTCAAAATATTCAACATCTGATAATGAATTGGCCGAAAATTTATTGCGGGCATCACGCGCAATCTGTTGTTCAACGTTCAACAAACGACGGCGCAAATTATATTTCTCGCGGCTATGTTCAAAGCTGTTATACGCAATATGGGTTTGCGTCATAATCGCCGCCATCAGTGTCTGGCGTTTTAAATCTGCCAGGCGCTGTTCGGTTTCAACCTTATTCAAACGTGAGGGCAGTGTAAAAATACTGAGTAAATTTTGTGTCAGCGATAATGACAATTCACCCCAGTTTTTATTAACCAGAAAATCGTTCGAATTATAATTTTGTGATGCGATAATTTCAAAACCGGGCAGTGTTTTTAAAATTTCCTGTATCGATTTACGCTCTTCAATGCGCTTGCGCAAAACTTCTTCACGACTTTCCGGACGCATCACAACAGACAACAAAACCAGCTCATCAACATCGTTACTAATAGACGGTATCTTCTTTTGAAAATCGCGGTCCGATACCTCTAATGAAAAATCAGTATTGGGCGGAAGATTCATCAAATAGGCCAATTCAACCTTTGCACTTAATAGTCTTTCTTTTGCATCTGATAATGCATTTAACGATTTATACAGTTTGGCCTGCTGTTTCAGCACATCCTCTTGAGGGATAAGACCTTGTTCTTCCGCACGTTGCAAATCAGCGGCAAGGCGTTTTCCTTTTTGAATAAGCCCGTCATAATCCTTGCGCAATATCTGTTCGCTCGCGGCCTGCCAATATAAACTCAAAACTTCCCGGACTATGCCCTGGGCCATTTTACGTTGGCGTTGATGCGCTATTTTCGCCTCATCACTACTGTTTTTTGCATTCACGACATTCAACCCGGATTCAATCAAATCCCAGCTCGCCTCCAGTTTTGCGCCGCCAATGTGACGTTCATTTCCATAAGATGGTTCAAGTGACGTTCGCCCTGTCTCGACAGAACGACTGGATGAAGCGCGGAAATTATCGCGCTCGGAATAATCCGCGCTGGCATTTAACCGCGGCAGGGCGCCCAATGAGTCAACCGTCACTTTGCGCTGCAAAGCAACAGTTTCCAAGGCTTTAACGCGGTTATCAAGATTATATTTAATCGTCCTTGCAATCGCTTCATCAAAAGAAATAGGGTCTTCAATAGCCTGCGGCGTATACAGACTTTTAATATCCTTTTCGATCAGATCCAGCTGTTCGGATAACGTTAAATCAGACGTCAACACCGAACACCCCGTCAGAGCGAATACCAAAGGTATCATAATGATTTTATTAAAACGTGGCATAACGAATGAACACCCATAGGACAAAGAAAAATTTTATTACAAAAAAGCCTTCAAATCAATTGAAACAGTTACAATAAAAACTTAAAGCGAAGAAATCAGCCGCTCAACGGACTGTTCGAATTCATTCGCATGCATAGCCAACTTCGTTGTGAAGTTTTCACCCGCCGTGATGTCATTTAACAGGTGCGCCTCCTTGTCATTCCCGGCATCCGCGGCGCCTTGATCCGATTGCCCGGCACCAAGTCCTGAATCCTGACTTCCGGCCGCAGGCTCAATATCGGGCGGATTGGCATCCCCGGCAGAGCCTTGCGCATTATCTGCATCATATAATTTGCTCCAGTAGCGCGTATATGCATCTACATCGTCACTATCCAGACCGAACATAGCCTGTTCAACAGATGTTACAATATCAATGCTCTGGGCATCGTGAGTGCCAAACGCCGAATGAACCGGATTTACAGAGGGCGTAACCGCCTTTTTATACCCCAATGCACTGAAATTATGACCATAATACGCCGTATTAAAATTATCGGCGTTCATGTCCGTAACCGCCATACTGAAGGCCCCTTGCGAAGTATTGTCTTGTCCTGATAACGGCGCACCATTTACACCACCTTCATCAGAGGCAGCATCATCTTCTGCAGATTCAATGGCCTCGACTGTTTGCCGTTTTTGCCCTGTCAATTCTATTATATCATCGCTAACGTCTGGCGGAGCTTCTGCCGGGGCTTCAGGGGGGGGAACAATTGGCGGCGCAGCGGCCGCGTTCACCGTTACATCAAACGTTTCGGTTGCGCTGCCGCCATTGCCATCGCTTAAGGTCAGGGTAATGGTGGCCGTGCCCGATTGGCCCGCCGCAGGGGTTACTGTTACGGTGCGGTTTGCCCCTGTACCCGCAATCACAATATTACCATTCGGGATTAAGCCGGTATCGCTGGAGGCACCGGTTACGCTCACCGTGTCCCCATCCGCATCGGCAACCGTAAAGGCCAGCGCCCCGGTATTGCCGTCTTCATTGATGGTCTGGTTGGCAATGGCCGAAATGGTCGGGTCGGCATTCACGTCTGTCACGGTCACATCAAAGGTTTCGTAAACACTGCTGCCGCGATCATCTGTTATTTTCAATGTAATGGTTGCGGTTCCTGACTGGTTATTCGCCGCGGTTACGGTTACAGTGCGGTTTGCCCCCGTACCCGCAATCACGATATTGGCATCCGGTACCACGGCCGTATTACTGGATGTCGCCGTCACCGTCATGGCATCCCCATCGGCATCGGCGACCGTAAAGGCCAATGCATTTGTTGACTCGCCGTCATTAATGGCCTGATCCGCCACCGCCGTCACCGTTGGGGCTGTATTTCCTTTTAAGCCGTAATAATAGTAAACCAGACCATCATCGCCATTTTGTTCGTTATCGGCAATCACAATATCCGCATAACCATCTCCATCAAAATTACCAATCGCAACGGATTCACCCAAATATTTGGCATCTAAATTGGTACTGGAGCTGTAAATAAATTCTGACGCATCCGTATTTGTCGTTGTGCCGCCTGTAACATGTAAAACCGCATTCCCGCGATTATTACCATAGACAACAAAAGCGCCGCCAATACTGTTGCTACCGTCTTTATTTTTATGTGAACCGATCACCAAATCATCAAATCCATCACCGTCAATATCGGCGCCGGCGCTGATTGAATTACCAAACCCTGCGGCATTATCCGATGTATAAAGCATGGTTCCATTCGACCCATCAATATCGGCGATGCTGAAACTGGCCGGTAATGCATTGCCACCATATATAACATGCACAGCATCTCTAATTTGGAATTTTTCGACATCACTTTGATAACTGCTAATGGCAATATCAGCAAACCCATCACCATTAAAATCACCAGCAGACGTTATTCTGGAACCAAAACTTTCAATATCATAAGTATTGGCCGTTCCCCCATCGATAATAATTCCCGTACTGGCATCTAAATCGATAATATTCATAGAGGCGGCAAAAGGCGTGTCCCGGCCAAACACCACAAAGACAGCGCCGCGGTTATTATTTTTTAAAATCGTCGAAATCGCAAGATCATCAATGCCATCGGCGTTGAAATCACCCACTCCGGCAACAGCGGTCCCTAATCTGTACCCAGAGGCACCAACAACATGTCCCTGAATTACAAAACCATCCGAACCGTCCAGAGGGTTCACAGAAAAATTCCGGTCTGCAAAAGCGCCGCCATGACCAAACAGCACATAACCGCGGCCGGGATCATTCGTACCACCACCTTTAGGGGAGCCGATGATAAGATCGTCAAAGCCATCATTGTTTATATCGCCCGCGCCGGCAACGGACGCCCCAAACTCCGTTTCGGTAAAACTACCTTCCAGATAAAAAACATTGCCCTGGCTGGTATCGGTTAAGTCAATGGTCGCGGCCGGATTGGCACTCCCAAGGACAACGCGAACCCCCTCACCAGCGGCCTCACCCGGGTTCAAAAACGCAATATCTTCATAGCCGTCATTGTTAATATCACCGATAAATTCAACGCCCAATTGTTTAACGGTAGAACTGCCGACGAATTTAACACTATTTGTATTATCCAGATCGGCCTCGGTTAAATCACCCCAATCACCACGGTCGGCGCTGCCGTAAATCAGAATGCTTTCCCCGTCACCGCTTCCTTCGCTTAATACCAATAAATCATCAAAGCCATCGCCGTTAAAATCACCAACGGCCACATCCTTACCAGTGCCGTTGTTCACGCTATCGGCAAATGTTCCACCATCAAGCGTTGCATCGGTTTCCGGGTCAACCGTATCCGCAAATGCAGCATCCAGCATCACCCGCCGTTCCAGCGGACGAATAAAGAGAGGATGATTACGTTCACGTGACAAAATACAGCCTTTCATTTCACATGGTTACATTGCAAATATCTTAAAAACTGCGAGCTTTAAATATATTAGCCTGTTCTATATTAGCATTATTTCCTTTAATTTTTTCCTAAAATATAGATAAAGTTTTATCTATCTTGATGAATCCTGATCCTGAAGCGATCCAGCATTTTTCTTGTGCAGACAAGGTTGAGATGGTAAAATAAACCCTTGAATGACGTGTGTGGATAATGGTGGCTAAAAAAAATTTACTAAACATAATTCCTGCCCTTCTTTTAATGATGGTCCTGATAACCGGGCCAGCGAATGCGGCCCCTGCCGGGGCGGACACCGAAGCCGGGGACAGCTGCGCCGGGCTGCCGGACGGCGCCACCCGTATGGTTGCCGATGCTGATGGATCATACGCTGACATCATCCTGATTTGTAACAGCGGCACATGGGAAGTCGAGGACACGCTGCAATTATCCAGCAATAGCGATACCTGCACCGCCGAGAGGGCAGGATCCCTGCGTTACAACAGCACAGTTGGCGCGGCCGAATTATGCGATAATCTGGAATGGAAGCTGTTAATTGGAGAGGAAGATTTCACCGATCCAACCCCCCCTGCCACCGATCCCGGATATTTCGTTTTAACCAATGACAAATGGTATGGTGACATACGTGCGGTGTTAGGCGATGTGCATTCCAACGCCCTGGAGGCAGCGGACCAGCTCTGTCTGACCGATCTGACGAATAACGACTGGAAGGGAAAAGCCGATGCCTCCGCCCGCGGGTTGATTAGCGCCGCAAATGTCAAAGCCTTTCTATGCCGCAATGGAACCTGCAATCAAGCCGCCCCCAATGAGACCTATTATTTCGCCGTATCGGGCGATACAACCGCAGGCGGCGCCAGCTTCACAACCGACGGATCAGGATTAGGGCCCGGAAATTCCCAAAATTGGGCCGGAATTAATTATTTCAAAGGCTTTAAGGAATACTGGACCGGGCGCGACAATAACACTGACCTGACTTGGTCGGCAAATAACGGAAGTGGACAAGATAGATGCGGGTATTCCGGCTTCACAGACTCCACTGGCGCCACCGGCAGAACTGGGCTTACGAATGCAACCGATGATGACCGGTGGAGAGCCCGGCGTGTCCCTTGTGAGGATGAATATAAACTGATTTGCTTTGTGAACCCATAACCAGACGATATTTATGAATAAGAATAAAGATTAAACATGAACCAGACCAAAACAACACATAAAACAAGACCATGGCGCGGAAAAGCCTTGTTAATGGCATGGTCTATTATGGCGGCCTTGGCCCTTGTCTCTGGCAGCGCGCAAGCGCAGCTGGCCGGCACCGATACGGCGGTGGGTGATGATTGCAGCGCCTTTGCCGCCGGAACAACGCGCCTGACCAGCGTACCGGGCATCGACGTCACCGCGGCCACGTTAATTTGTGACGGCAGCGTCTGGCAAAAGGTCAGCAAAAAAATACAATATGACAGCGCGGCCTGCACCGGCGCGTTAGAGGCCGCCATTCGGTATAACAGCGGCACATCCAGCATAGAAATATGCGACGGAACGGCCTGGCGCCCGGTTACATCCATAACCGGGGATGGCAGCCCGTCCAATTTTTCCGATGAAGCCGGATATTTTGTCATCACCGATGGTACCTGGGACGGCGATTTGGCCACCGCATCCGGCGCCACTGGCGGCATTGAAGGCGCCAATCAATTATGTTTTACCGACCTGACGAATAACGACTGGATGGGCAAAACCGATGCCACCACCCGCGGCATCTTCACCGAAGATAATGTCAGGGCATTTCTATGTGACAAAGACGATTGTAACGGGGCCTTACCGGCCACCACATATTATTTTGCCGTGTCGGGCGATAATACATTGGGCGGGGCGCATTTCATCACAAATTCCAACGGATACGGCCCCGGCAACAATCAAAACTGGTCTGGCACCAATTATTTTGGCGGCGTAAAAGAGTTCTGGAGCAACCGCAAAAACGAAGACACGCAACTATGGAACAATAACCCGCTAGATGATTTTAAGCGAAACCGCTGTGAGTACTCACCGGGGTGGACCAGTATTAACACCGATAACGCCGGATCTATCGGAATAACAAACAACACCGAGGATGAGCGCTGGGACGATGGAACCGGGTATTGCCATGTGCCGCGGCATCTGGTTTGTTTTGTGCACCCCTATTAAAGACATGACTTAAAGGATACAAAAGTGGCCGACAGACAGAATTGTAAAGCCGAAATTTATATACGGGGCAGAATGACGCTCTGCCTGATGGCTGTCATTCTGATCATGGTGCCACATCCGGCGCAGGCCCAATTAACAGGCGCCGATACAGAACCGGGCGATAGTTGCGCCGGGTTCGCCACCGGCGCAAGCCGCCTGACGGCCGATAGTAACGGCAGCGGGTCCGAAGTATCACTGATTTGTGATGGTAGCGTCTGGCGCACAGCCACCATTACAGTGCCGGGCGACCCGGACCCCTGCACACCGGCAAAAGCCGGAAGCCTGCGTTATGACAGCGTCGATAAAACACTGGATTTATGTCATGATTCAGCCTGGATTCCGTTAATTGCGTCAAATGAGGCCGGCGATACCCCCACAGCGCTCACCGGCGATGGGTATTTTGTTATTACCGATGGTACCTGGAGCGGCGATTTGGCCGCCGCGGCAGGGGGGGATTATGCCACAAATGATTATATAGAAAACTCTCAGGAGCTGGGCGACAAACTGTGCCTTGATGATTTAACCGCCAATAACTGGATGGGCAAGGCCGATGCGACGGCCCGCGGCCTTTTGAATGCCGCGCATGTTAAGGCGTTTTTATGCTCACGCTTTACATGCAACAACGCCTTGCCATCGGTTACCTATTATTTTGCTGTATCCGGTGAACTGGCCTCCGGCGGGGCTAGTTTCACCGTCGATTCTGATGGCATCGGCCCGAATGACAGTGCCAATTGGTCTGGCGCGACCTATTTCAACGGCAATAAAGAATATTGGGTCAACCGACAAGCAGACAGCGCAACGCAGTGGAGAAACAACCCTCACGGGCAGGCCGATAAAGCCCGATGTGAATTTTCACCGGGCTGGACCAGTATAGAGGCCGGCAGTGGCGGCGGAATCGGGCAAAGCAACACAACAAACAATGACCGCTGGGATGCAGGAAATGGTAATGATTGTAATGTTGCCCGCTATCTGGTTTGTATGGTGCATCCATAATCTATGATTATGAATGGGCCCGCTTATCCCGCGTCTCAATCTATCGCGCCGCAGCATAATAATCGCGCAGATCCAACCTATTGACGAACAAATTCAATTTGTTTTGGATCTAAATTTCGTTTATATAATTTCTGATAAAATTAACAATTTCACCCAATATAAAATGTAAAGAGGTCACCAATGCAAATTCGCGATGAGATTCAAAATGCGCATGAAGAAATGATGGCATGGCGGCATGAGCTGCACGAACATCCGCAAACCGCTTTTGAAGAAGAATTTGCCCATAATTTTATCATCAAAAAGCTGAAGGAATTTGGGGTCTCTTATAAAACCGGATACGGCAAGTACGGCATTGTGGCCACCATTAAAGGCGCCACCAATGAATCCGGCAAGCAAATTGGCTTCCGGTGTGATATGGACGCATTGGACATTCATGAAGAATCCGGCAAGACATGGCGGTCACAAAACGAAGGAAAAATGCATGGATGCGGCCATGATGGCCACATGACCATGATGTTAGGCGCCGCCCGGCATCTGCAACAAAACCCCGATTTCGATGGTACAGTGCATCTGATTTTCCAGCCTGCGGAAGAAACCCTTGAGGGCGCCAAGGCCATGATTGAAGATGGACTGTTCGATGATTACCCGTGTGATGAAATTTACGGCATGCATAACTGGCCGTGGCTGGCGCGCGGTAAATTTGCCACTTGTGAAGGCACATTAATGGCCGCGGTATCGAATATTGAGGTCACCATCATTGGTAAGGCTGGGCATTCCGGTATGATCGATCACGCCATTGATCCGGTCGTAATTGCCGCAGAAATCATTACCTCTATGCAGACATTGATTTCCCAGCGCACAAACCCCCTGCATCCGGCGACGATCTATTTTCCGATCCTGGAAACCGGCGTTCTAGATACCGGAATTGTGCCGGAAACCGCCGTGTTAAAAGGGATTATCCGCACATTAAATATAGGGTTACGTTCCAATCTGGAACAGCGCGCCCGCGATCTTTGCAACAATATTGCGGCCGGGCATGGCGCCACGGCATCGGTTAAAATATACAATGACAGCGACGCGGTCGACAATCACCACATCCCCACCGATATGGCCTATCAGGTGGCGACCAGCATTGTCAGCGAACACCATGTCGACAGAAATTATACTCCCTGTATGTCCGGCGAGGATTTCGGATTTTTCTCATGCAAGGCCCCCAGCAACTTTATATTTATCGGGCAAAGAGAACCCGATGACCCCAAAGAGGCCTGCTCCTATTCCCTGCACTCCCCTTATTATGATTTTAATGATAATATCATCCCGATTGGCGTGGAATACTGGGTTCGTCTGGCAGAACAAGCCATGCCCAAAAAGGCCGCCTGATCTTTCATGGCGAATACAAGCATCGGGAATACGGGGATGGCATGAAGCTGGATAAAATTGATTTAAAAATTCTTGAAACGCTCCAACGGCATGGCCGCATTACCAATCAGGAATTAGCCCAGCATATTTCATTATCCCCCAGCGCCTGCATGGAGCGCCATAAAAAGCTGGAAAAAGAAGGAATTATCCGGAGCTATGGCGCGGAAGTGGCCCTTGAAAAAATCGCCCCGTATTCCGCGGTATTGGTTGAAGTGACGTTAAAAAATCACTTATCAGTTGATTTTCAGCGATTTGAAAACGCCATGATCCGCCTGCCGGAAGTCGTCGATTGTTACGCCGTCGGCGGGGGCATTGATTACATTGTTAAATTTATCGCACGCAACATCGAACATTATCAGGAAATGATGGACCGGATTCTAGATGACGATATCGGCATTGACCGTTATTTCACCTATTTTATCACGCGGCAGATCAAAAAGACCGCTTACCCCGTCTCACGGTTTACGCAAGACAATATCTCCGGCACTGCCGAATAATATTCGGCAAAAATACTATAAAACAAATATTATTCGGAAAGATACCAATACTTCCGTGACACCTTTTCTATTTTCCATGAAACAATGGGGATAACGATAAAGAATAAACAGGAGTTGGTTCACATGCTTAACATTCACAGGAAAGCCGCCGCCATTGATAACAACAATATTGATGCGGCCTTGGACACACCTGCGTTATTATGCGACAAAGCCTATATCAACGGACAATGGGTCAGCGGTGAAAAAACCCTGACCGTGACAAACCCCGCCGATGGGTCTGTGCTTGGGACCGTACCTAATTTGGGTTCGAAAGAAACCCAGCGCGCCATTAAAGCCGCCGAAGACGCCTACCCGAAATGGGCCGGTATGCTGGCGAAAGAGCGCGGCGACATTTTACGCCGCTGGGCCGATTTAATGCGCGAAAACAAAGATGATCTGGCGCTGCTTATGACATTGGAACAGGGCAAGCCCCTGTCTGAATCACTGGGTGAAATTGAATACGCCGCCGGGTTTTTTGAATGGTTTGGTGAGGAAGGTAAACGCGCCTATGGTGATACCATTCCATCACACCTGCATGGATCAAAAATGATGGTCAGCAAGCACCCCGTAGGCGTAACCGCCGCCATCACCCCGTGGAATTTCCCATCGGCCATGATCACACGCAAGGCCGGGGCCGCCCTGGCCGCCGGATGCACCATGATTGTACGGCCTGCCTCCGAAACACCCTATTCCGCATTGGCATTGGCCGTATTGGCCGAACAGGCCGGCGTACCCGAAGGCGTATTTTCCGTCCTGACCGGTGATGCACGGGAAATTGCCAAAACCCTGTGCGACAGCCCGGTTATCAAGAAAATCAGTTTTACCGGTTCAACCGAGGTGGGGCGTATTCTGCTGCAGCAATCAGCCGCCAGTGTCAAGAAAATGTCAATGGAGCTGGGGGGCCATGCACCCTTTATTGCCTTTGATGATTGCGACATCGACAAAGCCGTCAAAGGCGCCATAGGGGCAAAATTCGCGACAACCGGTCAAGATTGTCTGGCCGCAAACCGCATCTACGTCCATGACGACATCTATGACGAATTTGCAAAAAAATATACCGAGGCCACAAGGGCCATGGTGCTGGGCAATGGTCTGGACGACAAGGTTGATTTAGGCCCGCTTATGAGCAAATCAGCCGTAGAAAAATGCGAAGAACACGTAAAAGACGCGCTCGACAAAGGGGCCACCCTTCTGTGCGGCGGCCAAAAGGATGAACAGGGCGAGCTGTTTTATCAGGCCACTGTTTTAGGCGATGTCACCCCGGATATGAAAATTTATACCGAAGAAACATTTGGCCCGGTTGCGCCGCTGGTTAAATTTTCTGACGAACAGGCCGTCATTCAAGCAGCCAATGATACAATTTATGGCCTTGCCGCCTATGTTTACAGTGATAACATCCGCCGCGCCCACCGCGTGGCCGACGCGCTAGAGTACGGCATGGTGGGTGTGAACACCCCCAAATTCACCGGCCCGTCCATACCCTTTGGCGGTATGAAACAATCCGGCCTGGGGCGCGAAGGCTCGCATCAGGGGCTCGATGATTACATGGAAACCAAATATGTCTGTCTCGGCGATTTATACGGCGACTAAAGATATATTGAACATTTGATTAACAAAAAACAGCAATAACAAAAACGAAAGGACGAAGATATGACGGATTATAAACACTTGGAGCAAGCCGACAAAGACCACGTGCTGCACCCCTTTACGGTCTTAAAAGATTACGCAGAAGGCAAAACAGGCGACCCGCGCATTGTAACTGGCGGAAAAGGTATCCGCATTCAAGATCAAAACGGCACTGAACTGATTGATGCCTTCGCCGGATTATATTGCATGAATATCGGTTATGGCCGCACAGAAGTCGCCGATGCAATTTATGAACAGGCCAAAAATCTGGCGTATTGCCACACATACGCCCAGCAATCTAACGAACCGCTTATACGCCTGTCCGAACGTTTGTGCAAAATGGCGCCCGGCAATATGGAGCGTGTTTTTTATGGCATGAGCGGATCAGATGCCAACGAAACACAGGTAAAACTGGTCTGGTATTACCACAATGTGATCGGCAAGCCGGAAAAGAAAAAGGTTATTGCCCGCGAACGCGGATATCATGGGTCATCTGTTATTTCAGGCAGTCTAACAGGCCTGCCGATCTATCACACGCTGTTTGACCAGCCAACCAAACCCATTCTGCACACCGGGTCACCGCATTATTACTGGAATGCCAAAGACGGAGAAAGTGAGCGCGAATTTTCCAAACGCCGCGCCCGTGAACTCGAAGAACTGATTTTGGCCGAAGATCCTGACACCATCGGCGGCTTCATCGGCGAACCGGCATTGGGTACAGGCGGGATTACACCTCCGCCGGAAGGGTACTGGGAAGAAATTCAAGCTGTGCTTAAAAAATACGACATTCTGCTGATTGCTGACGAAGTGGTCACAGGCTTTGGGCGTACCGGCGAAATGTTTGGCTGTATGACATACGGCATTGAACCGGATCTGATTACAATCGCCAAAGGCCTAACCAGTGCCTATATCCCGCTTTCAGGGGTTATCGTATCCAAGAAAGTCAGTGATGTGCTGAAACAAGGGTCTGATATTGCCGGTATGTTCCCGCATGGTTACACCTATTCCGGCCACCCGGTCGGCGCAGCCGCGGCCAATGCCGTTTTGGATATCGTGGAAAAAGAAGATCTGCCGGGCAATGCCAGGGACACAGGCGCTTATTTCCAGAAACGCCTGCAAGAAACTTTCGCCCAACACCCATTGGTCGGGGAAGTGCGCGGCGTTGGCCTGATGGGTGCATTGGAATTTGTGGCCGATCGCGGCACCAAAGAACGCTTTGAACCCAGCTTGAAAGTCGGGGCACGTGTATCCAACGCCGCCCTGGAACAAGGCATGATCGCGCGGGCAATGCCGCATGGCGACATTCTAGGCTTCTCCCCGCCGCTGTGCATCACAAAAGAAGAAATTGACGTGGTGATTGAAAAAGCCAAAATTGCGGTGGAAAAAGTGGCCGATGAGCTGGCCAAGGAAGGCCTGCTGAAAGCCGCATAAACGCGCATAATAATAACGTATAAGGTTTCAAGGCCGGGTTATGTATCCTTTATACACCCCGGCCTTTTTCCTGTCTGGTGCATTCACATTAGAATTCTTGCATGAATAATGCTATGTATGTGCATGACGATAAAAACCGAACAAACCAAAAATAAAAAGGAAGAACTATGTTAGTTAGAAAACTGGAAGACATCAAAGGAACCGAAAACGATGTCGATACTGACGGATGGAACAGCCGCCGCTTAATTCTTAAAAAAGATAATATGGGCTATTCTGTTCACGACACCATTATCAAAGAAGGGGCAGAATTGCACATGTGGTATAAAAACCACCTGGAAGCCGTTTACCTGACCGAAGGAAAAGGTGAAATCGAAGATTTAAAAACCGGTGAAATTCATCAACTGGAAAAAGACACCATCTATGCACTGGATCAACACGACAAACATATCTTACGTGCCAATAAAGGCACGCATATGCGTATGGTTTGCGTTTTCAACCCGCCTGTCACTGGACGTGAAGTGCATGATGAAGATGGCGCCTATGGTCTGGATGAAGGATAATCCGGCACAAAACGCCCTGAACACATAAAAAATGCGCCAATCCTGATGTAGTATAGCTCAGGATCGGCGCCAGGTTTGGGGGTAGGTGGGATAAACCTGTTATATGAATACGCGTTTTAAGTTTCGTAATTATGCCGTATTCAGCGATGTATAAGATATGGTATTTATTAAAATGGCCTCATTGTTATTACTTGATTGATATATGGCAGACATCCCCGTTTGGGACATTCACACATTCTGCAAAAAATCCGAATTCCGGCATGACTGATGCCACAATACATGCCCCTGCAATGACAACAGGGACCATCATGAACAAGATTTCCCCTAAACCGAATCTGACCGAACTGCGTATACCCATCATGTTCAGGTCCATAATGTGACAGTTTTGGTACGGGTTTTTACTTTATAAGCCATTGCAAACTCCTGATCCTTGTTTTTTCATATTCATAACAATAGCAATAGCCATGCCAAAAAAATAATATTGTTTTTCAATGGCTTAAGGAATTGACGTCTGCATTAATCTCATTTTCATACGTTTTAAAATGAGATTTTTCTCAATTTCATACAGTTTAAGGCATAATTCATTAAACTTTTCCTGCTATGATTTTAGTAACAAAAAGGAATGAATATGGCCGCGCCTGTTTTAATTGTCGAAGACGAAACCATGCAACAGCAAATGCTGGTCACATTATTGCGGCGTAAACTTGGTTTTGGGTCTCTGTGCGCTGAAAATGGGCGAGAGGCGCTCAATATTCTGGACAAAGATGCCGGGCAAACCATCAAGTTAATCATTATGGATTTGAACATGCCTGTTATGGACGGAATTGAAACCCTTAAGATTATCCAGCAAAAACACCCCGCCATCCCCGTTATTATGCTGACAGGCAGTCAGGAAATCACCGATGCAGTGCAATGTATGAAATACGGAGCCATTGATTTTCTGAGTAAACCATACGAAGCCGACCGCATGGCCATTACGGTGAAAAATGCCCTGAAAATCAGCACATTAACAAAAGAGGTCTCACGTCTGAAACAAGAAAAGACGGGAACGCTGAGCTTTGAAAACCTGATCGGCTACGATGGGGGGTTACAATCTGTGATCTTCATTGCACGTAAGGCCGCGGCCTCGGACATTCCAATCCTGATTACCGGAGAAACAGGAACCGGCAAAGAGGTTTTTTCCAAGGCCATTCACGGTGAAAGCGCGCGCACCGGTAAGCCCTTTATCGCAGTTAATTGTGGGGCCATCCCCGCCCAACTGGTGGAAAGCACGTTATTTGGCCATGAAAAAGGGGCATTTACCGGCGCCACTGAAAAGACCGTTGGTAAATTCCGCGAAGCAGAAGGCGGTACCATCTTTCTGGACGAAGTCGGAGAATTACCACTGGATGCACAAGTCAAATTGCTGCGGGTCTTACAACAAAAAGAGGTGGAGCCGGTGGGCGCCGCGAAGCCCATTCCCATCAATGTTCGCATTATTTCCGCCACAAACCGTAATCTGGAACAAGAAATCGCCGCTGGAAATTTTCGCGAGGACCTGTTCTTTCGCCTGAACGTTCTCAACATTAAATTGCCCGCATTACGGGACAGAAAAGAAGACATTCCCTCACTGGCCTATCATTTTGTTGAACGTTTTTGTTCACAGGAAGGGGGCATTCCAAAAGAAATCACGCAAGACACATTGAATGACCTGATGCAATTTGACTGGCCGGGAAACATCCGGCAGCTGGAAAATGTCATAAACCGCGCCATGGTCATCAGCGACGGCAATGTTCTGAATATGGACAGTAATCTCACGTCTTTGACCAATAACCAGAACAAGGCCGTAAGACCGCAGACTGCATCAAACAACGCGCTTGACATCATAACGCATGATGGTGTGTTCAAAACCATGGATGCCATCGAACAAGCGGCCATGGCAATCGCCCTTGAGCATTTTGACCATAATATAACGCAGGCCGCCAAAGCGCTGGGCATGGCAAAATCAACCTTTTATAAAAAGATGAAAAAGCAAAGCGATCAGGGATGATGGCCATAGGGCCGCCCGCGCCAAAACTCCGGCTGGCAAAGACAGACGAAAGCCCGCGCCCCACGGCGACACAGTTTCTTGACTTTAACGGTCCGCATTGCTATAAAACGTTTTACGAAATAACATAAAAACAGGAGCAGGCATGAAAACATCCAAATCAATTGCGCTGAGCAAGAAATCCGGCTTGACCGCAATTTCCCCTGATACCGATTTTAGAAACCAGACAGTACTGATAACCGGGGGCGGCGATGGTATTGGTGCCAGTGAAGCCCGATTCCTGCATCAAATGGGCGCCCATATTATTGCCCTCGATATACAAGAGAAGAAACTGGAGGCCCTGAAAGAAGATCTTGGCCATGACCGCATTACAACCATTGTATTCGATTTAAGCCAAACCGATGAACAAGCCTATAAAACCTTAGGGCAAACTATTGCCGCCGCCGCACCAAACGGAAAAATCGATGCCTATATCATGAGTGCAGGCGTTGTCAAATTAACCAACGGAAAAGGCGTGTCAGGTATCTCTGCGCATGAATTGCGGACAATGACACAAATCAACGCCTATTCCCATGCCGATATTTTCAGAGAAATCGCAGGAAACCTTGCCGAAGATGCCCGGATCGTTGTCACCAGTTCCCCCATCGTTGGCCGTTCGGATATCAACCCCCCCGCCTATGCCATCAGCAAAGGTACATTAGAGGCCATCGCAAATAACATCGCAGGAGAACTGGCCGGAACCAATAAAAAAGTCATTGGTTTTGTGCCACCGCCCGTACAGAATTTTTTGCGAAAAGACCTGAAGCCGCATGAGCCCTATTATGCGCACCCGGAAGGCCCTGATATTGCCGAATTGCCTGCCCGTCTTGCCTCTAAAAACCTTCGGGCGGAATTTAACGGAAAGGTCATTGCCATGGCCTATGATCATTTACGGCAAAAAGACGCAAAAACCCCGGATGGGCATAGCTTTGATTTTATGCCGCGTGATAAGGTGACCAACGGATTTGTATACGATTTACGGATTCGCGATTTTGCAACAACCGGCGGCGATAGCGGGATAGATTTCCAACAATGGGGCACCAGTTCCAGCCGTGAAATTCAGGGGCTTGGCAAAACACCCGACATGAAAATTGACAAGGGGCTGGATGAAATCTATGACACGCCGGCTCATGTCTCGCAATTTCGCGCGCCCGATATCTAAATAAACCTGATACAAGGTGCAGATAACAAAATCAAAATGACGAAACAACAATGACCACTACACTGGGAAATATAGGACAGACCGATCAAGCGCAGTTTCTGACCAGCGACCTGAGCACGGGCGAAACCCCGATGTACAATCCGCATGATCAATGTTTCTATTATGTGGATATTGAGGCCGGCGACATTCATCAATTCAATCCGCAAAATAACAGCCTGAAAAAATGGCATCTTGATAAAGGCATGGTGGGCGGCGTTGTTATCAATCATGACGGCACCTTGATCGGCAATGCCCAGGACGGGCTGTTCGCCTTTAACCCCAATGATGGGTCATTGGTTATGTCACACCCGATTGAACCGGATAAACCCAATAACCGGCCCAATGATATGAATATTTTTGAACTGGCGGGCGGGGAAAGCCGCATTGCAATTGGCTGTATTCCGATTGACCGTACCATTATCAAACCCGGCGAAAAAAAACCGGGCGTGGTCTACGCCGTTAAGCCCGATACGCTTGAACTAAAAGCCATTTTTGACAACCATGTGACCAGCAACGCTCTATGTGGCTTCACCCGCGGCGGGGACAATATTATCTTTTTGGCAGAAACCGATAAAAAGCATAATCCAACCGTATGGAAGGCAAAATATAACGCCGATCAGGATAAAATCGAGGATATCCAAACCTTTTTAACACGCGATGACATGCAAGGCGGCCGCCCCGATGGCGCCAGCATCATAGATGTGGACGGACAACGGTTAATCGCCATTGCATCATTGGATACCAATAAAATTATCGGATATGACGTTGATACCGCCGAAGCCGTTATGAGCGTTGACGCCCCCGATAACCTGACATTAACCCACGCCGCCTTTGGACCCGGAAAAGATGGGCAATCCGTTGCCCTGATCAATTCACGCTGGCAAAATGTAGACAATCACGAAATGCTGGGCGTTGCTGTACTTGTACCCATCAAAAACGAATTTAACGTGGTTTCATTGATGCCTACGGCCATCGGATACCCATCATTTTCAGACATTGCAAAGGGGCAGAATATTGAAATCATATCCCCTGTCGCCCTAAACGCCCCAACAACAACCAACGCGCCGAACCCGTCATGAAAGATTTACTGAAATGGATAGATGACATTGGTATCAATAACATCATCTGGGTGACGGATCTCGACTTAACCGTACTGGATTCCCACAAAGACCCCAATCAGGTCAGGGCGCCGGATGGGTTCGAAGAAACCTGCCGCCGGTTAGACGCCGCCACCCAAGACCGGTTTTTCATTATCACAGGGCGTGAATTATCCTACGTCAATACCGTGTTTCCGGGAACGCCGTTTAAGGCATCAACCGAATATCACAATGTGGCCCGCTGGGATCCGTCGCAACCGCCTGTTGAATTGAACCCACAACCGCAATGGTCATTAATTGATGATAAAATAGAGGCCGTGATCCGCCGATGGTGGCCGGATGATTTCAAGGTACGTGAAAAACCGTTTATGCGTTCTATTCACTACACGCATGCTCCGGCCCTGCAAGATGAAAACACCAAAAAACAGGCTCAAATGGCTCTCGAACAAATCCTGATTGACTATGAACACCTGACCGGGCAGAAATTAACCAATATTGATGGTGGTCAGGTTTTCGATATTGCCCCGGCCGGATCCAGTAAGGAAAAGGCCTATCAGGACATCATGGATATGATGATGCAAAAACACCCCGGGCGTGATCTGGTCCCGATCTATTTCGGGGACAGCCCCGGCGACCTGGATGCCGTTCCCGTTGTAAACGCCCATGGCGGGGCCTTTATTTCGGTTGGAAGTGATCCGAAGGTCACGCGCGTGGCCGATTTTAGGCTGGATAATACGGCCATGTGCCGCAAAGTTTTTAAAAAGGCCAGCTTTCTTCACCCCAAGCAAACGCGAACAGCCAATTACACATCGGCCCCTGCCGGCCCCGATATAGGCTAGGGTGTCAGGATCAAGATCACAGGAAATAAGGCCTAAAGCGCGCGCACATGCCCATCCACACTGATGGACTGCCCAGAGATATTCCGGCCATATGGGGAGCATAGAAATAAAACCTGCCGCGCAACATCTTGCGCCGTCACCATGCGTTGCAATGATGCCATATTTTTATAGGTTTTTTTCATGTCGTCAAAGGACACGTTTTCTTTTTCAGCCCGCGCGCGAATAACATGATCGATGCGCGGCCCTTCCACAATACCCGGCAAAATCGTATTGACGCGAATACCGGCAGGCCCCAATTCACAAGCCAGGCTCTCGGCAAACCCCCGTATTGCCCATTTTGTGGCGGCATAAGGCGTACGGTTGGCATAGGCAAGGCGCCCCGCAATAGAGGCGATACACACAATGGACGCATTATCCGATTGTTTCAGCAACTTCACCGCATGATGCGCACAATAAAACTGGCCGTTTAAATTCACACGTACAGTCAAATCCCAATCCTGAGGGTTAATATCTTCAACCCCGGCCGTTGGCCCGGCAATACCGGCGTTGTTAACCAGAACATCAAGACCGCCCAAATGATCGCGGACATCTTCAAACATACGGGCAACTTGTTTTTCGTCAGACACATCACACAAGCTATAGCCCCAATCAGGGTGTATTGCCCGGCAGGCATCCAGCGCCTCTTGCGATAAATCACAAACGTGAATTTTAGCATGGGCCGTGTCAAATTCTTCGGCAATTGCCCGCCCGATACCGGCGGCACCAGCCGTCACCAAAACACGTAATCCCGACGGCATTTCAAGTTTCTCTGTCATAAAGTCTTCCCTGCCCTAGGCCGCCTTTTTTCCATCATAAGATAAATCGATTTTTTCGCGGCCTTTCAAATCCAGCAATTCACGCGCTTCATCAGGGCTCGCAACCTCCATCGAAAGACCTTCGATGACCTCACGTATCTTTTTTACCTGCTGCGCGTTTGTTTCGGCCAATTTACCGGGCCCAAGCCACAGCGAATCTTCCAGGCCGACACGAACATGCGATCCTGATGATAATCCCATAGTCCCCAATCGCATTTGATGGCTGCCCGCACCCAGAATGGACCATTGATAATCATCCCCGAACAAACGGTCAGCAGTACGTTTCATATGCATAAGATCTTCGGGATGCCCGCCAATACCGCCAAAAATTCCAAAAACAGATTGAATAAAGAATGGCGGTTTGACTAAACCGGCATCAACAAAATATTTCAAATTATAAAGATGCCCGATATCATAACATTCAAATTCAAATTTGGTCCCGTTTTCCAAACCCATTTTCATTAATTTTTCGACATCATTAAATGTGTTTTTAAACACAATTTCTTTGTTGCCCAGATATTCGCGCTCCCAATCATGCTGCAGATCATCTGCATAACGATTTAACATCGGGAACAAACCAAAATTAATAGTCCCCATATTCAAAGACGCCAATTCCGGTTTAAATGTTGCGGCGGGTTGCATACGTTCCTCTACGGTCATGGTGGGGGCCCCGCCGGTTGTAATATTAATAACCGCATCTGTGGCGCCGCTGACGCCGGGCAAAAATCGCATAAACATCGCCGGGTCTTGTGTAGGGCGCCCATCAGCCGGATCACGGGCATGAAGATGCAATATTGCTGCACCTGCCTCTGCCGCGGCGATCGCGGCCTCTGCAATTTCTTCTGGTGTGACCGGAAGATAGGGTGACATAGACGGTGTATGAATAGCCCCTGTCGGCGCACATGTAATAATAACTTTTCTTGATTTTGCCATGAATACCTCCCCTAGGCTTATCAGCAATTCAGGCAAATGTATCCCATAAAATATGTATATTCAACCGCCAAATACAGGCTTGCAAGAATTGAAATATCTTTTATGATCACCCCCATAATTCAACAAAAAATGAGTGCGTTTTCCATGAATATACTACCCTATGATGGGATCACCCCCGATATTGAAGATAACGTTTTTGTTGCACCAAATGCTGCGGTCATTGGTTCTGTGAAAATCGGTCAAAATTCTAATGTCTGGTATTCAACCACCATACGCGGCGATGAAAAAGAAATCGAAATCGGCCAGCGCACAAACATACAGGATAATTCCGTTCTGCACGTCGCAACCAAAGTGCAAGGCACATATATCGGTGACGATGTTACCATTGGCCATGGCTGTATTATCCATGCCTGCACCATCGGAAATATGTGTTTGATCGGTATGGGGTCCACCATTCTGGATGGTGCCAAAGTTGAAGACAATGCAATGGTGGCCGCAGGATCATTGGTCACGCCCGGAAAAACGGTCCCCTCCGGCCAGTTATGGGCCGGGCGCCCTGCAAGATACATGCGCGATTTAACCGATGAAGACATGGAAAACATCAAATGGTCAGCCGATAATTATGTGTTTTTGGCCAAGAAACACATTCAATCACAACGTTAATTCATTATGTCAAAAAATTTATCTTGACAAAATTCCATAACAGGTGTTGTCTAACGCCTCATTATGACACTGTTTATGTCTATCATTAACGAGGCAACCCGACCATGCATAAAGACGCACCCACCACAGAAACAAATACAGAACCATCCCGCTTAATTATTCGTTTTACCGATGAAAACGACCAGACCGCGGTTAGAAACTTTTACGCACGCAACACACACCAGCACGTCGACATCCGCCAGGATGCGGTCTGGAATGAACGCACCCGCAATGGCCGGGTTATGATTGTTGAAGATGAACAACGCAGCATGGGCTTTGCCACCGTAGCCTATGACTTTCATGCCGTGCCCGAAACGCCCAAAACACCGTCTTTGATGACAAAGGTGAAAAATGCCCTGCGCGCTACATTTGCAAGCCATGCAGGCGGTACAGACCAGAATGAAAACGCCCCGGCCAATACCAAGGCACGGTGGGTTGAACTGGGATCAACCACCGTATTACAGGATGAGCAGGAAAGCGCCTATTCCATGATCAAGGGGTTAAATCTGTATCCGTTGATGATCGCGTCACAAACGGTTTATGAATTTCTGGTCAATACACCGGACGATAAAGTTCTGGCCAATGTTTACGAAGACAATGGCGCGGTTATTCATATGTTGAATAACAAAGTCGGCTGGCATTTCTTTGAACCGGAAGACGCCATCCTGAAGGCCTGTAGCGATACCAAGGTCAAAGACGGACATCACACCGCCGGGCGCAAATGGTTGCACGCCACCACCGATACATTGCCGCATCAGGCCCGTTTTATCCTGAAGACCATAGAAGACGGCACCACAAACGGCTTGCTGAACAAAAAAACGCAAAAACATATTCGGTTAAATACCGACCAGTTTTCATTGGTTAATACATATAAACGGGCATTGCAGGCATTGGCGCATGGTCCGCTTGCCGACACGTTGGAAAATTCCGTACATATAGGTATGAAAAACGCGCATGTTTTACTGGAATATCATTTAAAAGAAGCTATTGTTGATATGAAAGAACAACCGACCGTGATCAACAATGAAAGCCCGTCCATATGCCCATTATAAACAGCATCGCCGATTTGAAAAATGAAGCGGCCGCATGGCGACAAGAATTACACCAGAACCCCCAAACCTGTTACGAGGAAGAATTCGCCTCGGCTTTTGTGAAAAACAAATTACAGGAATGGAATATCCCGTTTCGCGATGGCTATGCCAAAACCGGGCTTGTCGCCACCATAGAGGGGCAAAAGAACACATCAGGCAAAACCATTGGTTTACGCGCGGATATGGATGCCCTGGATATCCTTGAAAAGACCGGTCTGCCGCATGCTTCGAAAAACGTCGGAAAAATGCATGCTTGCGGGCATGATGGCCACACAGCATCGCTGCTGGCCGCCGCCAAATATTTACAAGACACCAAAAATTTCAATGGGCGCGTTCATTTGATTTTCCAGCCCGCCGAAGAAGGGGGCCGCGGCGCCGTAAAAATGATCGAGGAAGGCCTGTTCGATGCATTTCCTTGCGATTACGTCTTTGGCGTCCACAATTGGCCCGGTCTGCCAATCGGCCATATCGACATGCGCGTTGGGGCGCAACTGGCCTCCGTTGACGAATTTAACATCACCGTAAAAGGTAAGGGCGGCCACGCCGCAATGCCGCATTTAACCCATGACCCGCTGGTGATCGCCAGCCATATCGTCATTGCCTTGCAATCCATCGTCAGCCGCAACATTGACCCTGTGGAATCGGCCGTGGTAACGGTGGCCGGGCTGCAGGTTGGCACCGATGCCTTTAATGTAATTGGTGATACGGCCACTATGAAAGGCACTGTGCGAACGTTCAACAATGATGTGCGGCACCAGATACGCGATCGCATCGAAACCATTGCCACCAATATCGCCAAAAGCTATGACGCGACGGCCGAACTGGATTATGAATTCCAGCTTGACCCCACCATCAATACGGCCGATGGCATTGCCATGGCACAAGAAGCCGCCAGCGCGGTTGTGAACCCTAATCACATCAATACCGAATGCCCGCCATCAATGGGGGGGGAAGATTTTGGCGCTTATCTAATGGAAAAGCCCGGGGCCTTTATATGTGTGGGTCAATCCGTACCGGATGATAAAAATTCGCCGCATAATCATGGGCTACACAGCCCGTATTATGATTTCAATGATGATATCATTCCCATTGTCGCCAGTTACTTCGGAACTTTATGCGAAAAATACATGCCCTTAAGTTAACGTAAGGGCATCATCACCATCCCCGTCATTATCATGAAGAAAGGTATAGATCCCTTTGGCGGCGGCCACGCCGGTGGCAAAGCTGGCCTGCAATAAATAACCGCCGGTTGGCGCCTCCCAATCCAGCATTTCACCGGCAACAAAAACGCCGGGCATCGCCTGTAACATCAGATGATCGTCCACCATATCAAACCGAACGCCGCCCGCGCTGGATATTGCACGATCCAGTGAAAATGGCGCATGCACCCGCAACGGGCACGACTTGATCACATCTGCCAGCCTGCCGGGCGTATAGCTGCCCAGTTGTTTGCGATCAGAATTTTCCATGATGAAATTAATCGCGATGGGGGAAAGGTTCAGATATTTTTTCAGATAGTTCGAAAAAGACAAACGCCCGCGCGGCACCTGCAGGCGCTGAACAACCTCTTCGCGGTTTAACCCCGGTTTTAGATCCACATACAGATCAGCGTACCCCTGCTGATTTACCTGTTTCCGCAGGGCCGAAGACAGCGCATAAATCGCCCCGCCTTCTATACCCTTTTCATCGATCATGGCCTCCCCCGGCACGCGCTGATCTTGAAATGTAACGGCGATGGATTTTAAGGGCTGGCCCGCAAAACGCTGGCGGAATAGATCGGACCAACCAACATGAAAACCGCAGTTTGACGCCTGCAATGGCGCGGCCATAACCCCGTATTGTTTCAGGATATCCACCCATGATCCATCAGAGCCCAAACGCGGCCATGATGCACCGCCCAGCGCCAAAAGCGTGGCCCGGGCCTGTTTTTTTACGCATCCATCCGGCCCGTCAAAGACCAGATGACCATCTTCGTCCCAGCCTTTCCAACAGTGATTTAAGTGAAAGATCACACCATAATCACGCAAGCGTGCCATCCATGCCCGCAATAACGGCGACGCCTTAAAACTTTCCGGGAAAACACGGCCGCTGGAACCAACAAAGGTATTCTGGCCCAAACCATGCGCCCAATCCCGCAAAGCATCGGGCGGAAAATCCGCAATCATTGGCCGCAAAACCTCTGCCTTATCGCCATAACGCCTGATAAAATTCTGCAAATCCTCGGAATGGGTCAAATTCAACCCGCCGCGCCCCGCCAATAAAAACTTGCGCGCCATGGACGGTTTGCGCTCATAGATTTCCACACTGCACCCCTTGGCGGCCAGAACTTCCGCGGCCATCAACCCCGCGGGGCCCGCGCCAATAATCGCAACCTTATTCAATTTAACCAATACAAACTCCGCCCAGCTATTAGTAAGAAATACCGCGCCCAATATACAGGACTTTACCTATGAATAAAGATGATTGAACCAGCGCGCCCTCAAATGGCCCCAAATGACGCAAGCGCGATCACCATCACCATCACCATATAGCCCATGATTTAAAACAGGCGATCCTGCAACCATAAAATAGACGGATACGCCGCTAGCCAGATCCAGAAAAAACGGTTAAGCCCAAATAAAAACGCATTGGCCAAATGGAAACTGGCCGCCACCAACAAACCGGCCACAAGCGCCGCATGATGCAAAAGACACAATGGAAAAATAAGCTCAAAACCCATTACCGCCCATGACATCACGCGCAATAAAAGCGGATATCGCGCCCAGTTCCGAACGTGCTCGCTCACCGGATAGGCGGAAAAGGCAAAGACATCGCCAAGAGCGCGGCCATTGCGCCAATCGGCATTTACAATTTTCACCCACCCGGACATAAAATACGATAAGACAAGTTGTAGCCCCAGATATCCAAAGGCCAGTTCCTGCAATAATTGTGATGGCAAAACATGCACCAGCGTTAAACACGACAAAACAAGCAGACCCATTCGGTCACTGCCGCCATTATAAGGCCCCTGATAGCGTTGCAAAATCAATACCGACAACGCAACAAGCCCTGCACAAACCCAAGGCGTTTGATACCCGGCCAACAATAACAGGCACAGAAAAATACGCGGTACAAACAACCATCGATCTTTTACGCAAGCCCTGTCTTTAGGGCCGCTCAAATGTTCCGCACTGGCCTGCATAAACGCCAGTGCCAAAATAATTTCCGTTATGCGAATGGCCAGATCAAAATCCATTATCCCACCCCGTTACCACGCGGATATAAAGGGGAAATATAGCCCACATCTTTGCGGATTTCCTCGCCCTCCCGGTGAAGAAAAACCAGCCGGAATTGCAAGGCGTCATAACCGCCCTGATGTTTAACATCACGCCTAAGGCAATATTGAATTTGCCGCGCGCTGTGATCTTGCTCTCCGGCCATAATGCGTTCACTGCAACTAACCAGATATAACATTTCATTCCAATTCGGGTTCCACACCATGCGTTTTGCCATGGCGAAGATCGATAAATAACGCGGCCTTGGGCGGTATTCCTGCCAATCTGTTATAGGGGTTTCCCCTGTATCAAAAAGCCGGTATTCAATGCGCGGTGACGGGGCAATCATATCGAAAAACCGCCACGAGGGCACCAAGGCAGGCAACATTAATTTTAATCCCTGCCACATTATTTACCACCAATCCATGATGTTCGGCCCGTTCCCAGATTATCAATCCGTGATTTACCCAGAAGCCACAGCGCAACATTGCGCCCGTCACGCAACAAAGGATACAAAAATTTTGCACCTTTTTCCGATTGAAAAACATGATAATTCATACGGTTAAACAGGCCCGACCGCGTGGACAGCAAAGCCAGAACATGAATGGCCTCAGCCCCGTAATATATTTTGCCCTGCATTTTCACCACCATACCCTGATCAATATCCAACCCCATAGCCGTGATATCATCCATCAAGGCAGACGGGCGCCGTGCATCCACCAATTCAATATCCCCGGCCGATTTTTTCAAACGGACCATCCGGCAATAATGGCGGCAAAACGGGCATTCCCCATCATAAACAATCTGTATTGTCTCTGTCATGTCCTTGTCCTTGTTCATCCGTTAGCCCGCGGTTTTAAATTTGAATTTTGAAGCCCGCCTGAATGCGATTATACTGTATCACACCGGTTAGGACAGGAATGACAAAAATGAATACAGACTTCAAATGGTCGGGCCGTGATGACCCCGAAGACGGCGAAACCGCAAAACGCTGGCACCATATTATACAAGATGGCACAAAGGGGCAGGGAAAGGATGGCAGCAAAGATAACAATGATCTGACCCTGCTGGGGTTTGCGTGCGATATTGGCATCGCCCGCAATAAGGGGCGCACCGGCGCCGCCCAGGCCCCGAACACCTTACGAAAAAATCTGGCCAACCTGGCCTGGCACGGCGCGGGACGGCTATCAGATGCCGGAAATATTGGCATGGCCGCCGGTGATAATGCCCTTACCGATGATGTTTTGCATCAAGCGCAAACGGATCTGGGGAACCGCACCGCCCAGCTGTTAAACAACGGATCGAAAGTTTTAATTCTGGGCGGCGGCCATGAAACCGCAGCGGGCAGCTTCTACGGCCTGCACCAGCATTGCAAAAACACAAATATCGGTATTATTAATCTGGATGCCCATTTTGACATCCGATTGGTGGGGGATAATGGTATTTCCTCTGGCACGCCTTTTACACAAATTCGCGACCTATTAACCGCTGGAAACCAATCCTTTCATTACATGGCCCTGGGCATTACACAAACCGGCAATACAAGGGCCTTATTTGACCGCGCCACCGATTGGGGCGTGGATTATATGCTTGATACGCAAATGACCGCCGCCAATATGCCCAATATCTTGCGTATGATTGACCGGTTTTTGAAAAAAATTGATGTTCTTTATCTGACCCTGGATCTGGATGTATTGCCACATTGGCAAATGCCCGCCGTTAGCGCACCCTCCGGGCGCGGCGTTGATATGCATATTATTGAAACGATCATCACCCATATCGGCAAAACAGCGCAGGCATGGCCGCTTTCCGATGTCGTGGAATTTAATCCGTCACTGGATAACGATGGACGCGCCGCACGCACGGCGGCATGCCTGATTGACACACTGGCGCGCGCGATGCTGGGCTAAAAAGGGTCAATAACGGCCATCGCCGGCCGGTTTAACCCTTTAGGATAGCGCCTAAATTTAATTCATGCTCTCGGGCGCATTGTTTGGCAATGTCATATCCGGCATCGGCGTGGCGCATCACCCCGGTGGCCGGATCATTCCATAGCACGCGTTCCAGCCTTTTCGCGGCCTCGGGCGTACCATCGGCACAAATCACCATACCGGAATGCTGGGAATACCCCATACCGACCCCGCCGCCATGATGCAGCGATACCCATGTCGCGCCGCTGGCCGTGTTCAACAGCGCATTCAACAGCGGCCAGTCCGAAACGGCGTCTGATCCATCCATCATAGATTCTGTCTCACGGTTCGGGGAGGCCACAGAACCGCTATCCAAATGGTCGCGGCCAATAACAACCGGGGCGCTGAGTTCTCCATTGGCGACCATGTCATTAAACGCCAGCCCCAAACGGTGGCGATCACCCAGACCGACCCAACAAATGCGGGCGGGCAGGCCTTGAAAAGCAATGCGGTCCCGCGCCATATCCAGCCAATGGTGCAATTGTTTATTATCCGGCAAAATTTCTTTCACTTTTTGATCTGTTTTATAAATATCTTCCGGGTCCCCCGATAAGGCGGCCCACCGAAATGGCCCTATCCCGCGGCAAAATAACGGCCGTATATAGGCGGGGACAAATCCGGGGAAATTAAAGGCCTTGTCATATCCCTCATCAAAAGCGACCTGACGAATATTATTGCCGTAATCAACGGTGGGCACGCCCATCTCGGAAAAGGCCACCATGGCCTCCACTTGTTTGCGCATACTTTTTCGGGCCTCGCGCTCCACCAGTTTCGGATCACTTTCCTGCCGCTCAAACCATTGCGCCACGCTCCACCCCTCTGGCAGATACCCATGCACAGGATCATGGGCAGAGGTTTGATCGGTGACCAAATCGGGCCGTACCCCGCGCTTTAACAACTCAGGAAAAATCTCGGCGGCATTGCCAACCAGACCGACCGATTTTGCCTCTCCGGCGGCCGTCCATTTTTCAATCATTGTCAAGGCGGCATCAAGGCTATGTGTTTTTTCATCGACATAGCGGGTACGCAGGCGGAAATCAATTTTTTCCTCATTACACTCCACGGCCAGACAGCACGCCCCGGCCATAACGGCCGCCAATGGCTGGGCACCGCCCATACCGCCAAGGCCGCCTGTTAAAATCCATTTTCCTGTCAGGTCGCCGCCATAATGTTGGCGCCCGGCCTCGGCAAAGGTTTCATACGTGCCCTGCACAATGCCCTGCGTGCCTATATAGATCCAGCTGCCCGCTGTCATTTGGCCATACATCATCAAACCGGCCTGATCCAGTTTGTTAAAATGATCCCAATTCGCCCAGTTTGGCACCAGATTGGAATTGGCGATCAAAACGCGCGGCGCATCTGCATGCGTTTGAAAAACCCCAACAGGTTTCCCCGATTGCACAAGCAAGGTCTGGTCTGCATCCAGATTTTTCAACTCCTCTACGATTTGGTCAAAATCCGCCCATGTCCGCGCTGCCCGGCCAATACCGCCATACACCACCAACTCATGCGGATTTTCGGCCACATCGGGGTCCAGATTATTCATCAACATCCGCAGCGGCGCCTCGCTGAGCCATGATTTGGCGCTGAGCTGATTTCCGCGCGGCGCCCGAATTTCGCGGCTGTTATGCCGCATCTTTGACTGACTTGTTGATCCCATCATTATTCTCCCTTTGATGTTATATCTTTATGAATCGGACAGCACCGGCAAAACGCCCTCACCGGCGGCATTTTTTAACGTTCCAGAACGCACCAGCGCCGCCGCCGATTCCAGATCAGGCGCAAGATAGCGATCTTCGGCAATGGCCGGCACCGCACCGCGCAAAATATCAATGGCCCCTTGCAGAGTTGCACTGGTTTTTAACGGCGCACGAAAATCAATGCCCTGCGTGGCAGTTATCGCCTCAATCCCGATAATCATATCCAAATTATCCGCCATATCCAATAAACGGCGCGCGGCATGCGTAGCCATAGAGACATGATCTTCCTGATTGGCCGAGGTTGGAATAGAATCAATCGAGGCCGGAGCCGCCTTTTGCTTATTCTCACTCATCAATGCCGCGGAGCTCACCTCCGCGATCATCAAGCCCGAATGCAGCCCGGGTTCCGGTGATAAAAAGGCCGGCAATCCATAATTCAATGCCGGATCTACCATCAACGCAATGCGGCGCTGGGCGATTGATCCGGTTTCCGCCAGCGCCAGCGCAATCATATCGGCGGCAAAGGCCACCGGTTCGGCATGAAAATTACCGCCGGATACAATTGATCCATCAGACAGAATCAGCGGGTTATCCGTGACCGCATTGGCCTCGCGCTGTAATGTGGTTCCGGCCTGACGCAGCATATCAATGACCGCGCCCATCACCTGAGGCTGACACCGTATACAATACGGGTCCTGCACGCGGGTATCATCATCCAGATGCGAATTGCGGATATCAGAGCCGTCGATTAAGGTCCGCAAAGCGGCCGCCGCCTCAATCTGCCCCAACTGCCCGCGCAGGCTGTGAATTTCAGGATGAAACGGCGCAGAAGACCCCATCGCCGCATCCGTCGACAACGCCCCCGTAACCAGTGCGCTTTGCATGGAATTCCAGGCCCGAAACAGCCCGGCCAGCGCCAAAGCCGTTGAAACCTGCGTGCCATTAATCATGGCCAGTCCTTCTTTCGCGCCCAGAACAACGGGGCGCAAGCCCGCCTGTTTCAATGCATCCCCACCGCGCATGCGTTTTGCTTTATACACGGCCTCGCCCTCACCAATCATCACGGCGGCCAGATGTGCCAGCGGCGCCAAATCACCCGATGCCCCAACAGACCCTTTTTCCGGTATAACCGGCATAACCCCTTTCTCCAGCATGGATTGCAACAGCTCCAGCAGCTCCCACCGCACGCCCGATGCCCCGCGGCCCAATGACAACATCTTCAATACAATCACCAGGCGTACAATCGAATCCTCCAGCGGCGCCCCGACCCCACAACAATGTGAGAGAATCAAATTCCGCTGCAGGGTTGCCGTATCGTCTTTGGGAATTTTGATATGGGCCAGCTTGCCAAAGCCGGTATTGATCCCGTAAATCGCAGTCTCTGCCATGGCGGCCTGTTGTACGCGGGCGGCATTGTCTTCAATCACCGCCTGAAAAGACGGGTCAATTCGAACGGCAAGCCCGGACCGGTAAATATTTTCCAAATCTGATAACGTCACGTGCCCGGGACTGATGATCATATTCTGATTGGTCTTCATAGTCATACCCATTCTCCGATGATGCGCTGATGCAATGGATTAAAACCAATGCGATACGATAATTCCGCAGGGTGATCACAATTCCAGACGGCCAGTTCCGCGCGTTTGCCTATATCCAGCGTTCCAACCTGATCATCAATGCCCAGTGCCTTGGCCCCGTTGCGGGTCACACCGGCCAAGGCCTCCTCCGGGGTCAGACGAAACAACGTGGTGGCCATATTCATCGCCAGCAATAATGATGTCATGGGGGAACTGCCGGGGTTGCAATCACTGGCCAGTGCCATTGGCACACCGGCCTGACGCAAACCTTCAATCGGCGGTTTTTGGCTTTCGCGCAAGGTATAAAACGCCCCCGGCAAAATCACCGCGACTGTGCCGCCCCGTTTCATGGCGGTGATGCCCTGATCATCCAGATATTCCAGATGATCGGCAGACAGGGCGCTATAACGGCCCGCCGCCATGGCCGCCCCGTTCTGGTTTGACAACTGCTCGGCATGGATTTTCACTGGCAAGCCCAGATCACGGGCCTTATCAAAAACCCGCGCCACCTGATCGGCGGTAAAGGCTATATTTTCACAAAACGCATCCACCGCGTCTATCAGCCCCTCCTGATACCCTTGTTCCAGGGCAGGCAGGCAAATCTGGTCGATATAATCATCTGCGCGGCCCTTATATTCCTCAGGCAAGGCATGGGCCCCCAAATAGGTTGTTATGACCCGGATAGGTCTAAGCAGCCCTAATTTACGGGCAACGCGGAGCATTTTCAGCTCATCTTCTATGCTAAGGCCATAACCGGATTTAATCTCTATCGTCCCGGTGCCTTCCGCTAGAAAGGCGTCCAAACGGGGCAAGGCTTGTTGCAGTAAGTCATCCTCACTGGCGGCGCGTGTATCGCGAACGGTTGATACAATCCCGCCGCCCGCACGCGCAATATCTTCGTAACTGGCACCATTAAGGCGCATTTCAAATTCCACCGCGCGGTTACCGCCATGCACGATATGGGTGTGGCAATCAATCAGGGCGGGACTAACCAGCCGGCCTTGTAAATCATGTTGCGGATAGTCATGGTATATGGCGGGCAGGTCCGATGAATCGCCGATCCATTCAATCATACCGTCTTTTACAACCAGGGCAGCATCATGCATCAGGCCATAGGGCGCGGCACTGTCTGCGCGCATGGTCACCGCCGATATATTCTGAAGAATAAAAGATTTCACAATGTGTCCCTGATCTATTTTTTTGTTAATTTTAGGCGCTCGGGCACAAAAAGCAACCAATAGAATAATCAATCATAACAGGGCGCTATAAACGCGATAAACCGGGCCTTGCGTAGGAATGGCGGTCAGGGCTTGCTGTTACGCTGAAGGCAACAACCATTCCCAGTTTAATCTGGCAGGGTTTTCAATATACGAATCAGGCCGCGCCAGAACATTTTGTAAATACGCTTTGCCGATCACCCATTTTCCATCGCATTGACAATTGCCGCACGCGCTATGCGCGCGGCATACCAGCTTCCCATTCTCAATGCTCAAAACATGGCTGTCTTCGTTCCGGGCGGCGCCTTCAATCAAGACCTCAACCAGGCGGTTCGCGCTGCAGGTTTTGGCCGTTCCCAATATCTGCTTAAAGGGGAAACGGTCTTTGTTATGATCCAGGGCGCTGTTACAAATCTCAACATAACGCTGCATCAAATTATCTGCGGATTGGTTGTTCATCATAATCAGACCAAAAATAAAATACCTTCATAAAAAACAAGTTCATGCTGACCGATTTATGCATTATTGAACTTGACCGACATCAATTTCATTGAAATCAGATATCCGCTATGGTTATAAAGAATAAAACAACCGTGAAGATGCTATGATTTTTGAGAAGCTGAAAAATTTTAAGAAACCCGGAAAGCACATGTTTTGGGCCTGGGTTGGGTATCAAACAGTAAAGGGGACGCTCACGACCTCTTTAATCTGGATTCCCCTGATTTACGCTTATTTTCATCACGCCTGATTGCTACCCCTGCGCGACCACGCTTCCGCCATAGAAATACCACCCCAGACCGATAAAGAACAAAAAGTCACCATATAGGCCGTGTTCTATTGTCACCATGGCCAGTGATTTTGTCTTTAAATACGTTAAGGCAAAAATAATACCGCCCAATAAACTTAAAGTCGGCGCAACCGGATTCAAATACAGGCAATGCGCATAGGCAAAGGTGATGGCACTGGCCGCCACCATGACATATCCCTCCCCAAAAAACGGTTTATACCGTTCAAAGAAAAACGAACAAAAGATAAATTCCTGCGGCAAGGCCGAAACAATGGGATATAAGAACAACAAGATAATCACAAAACCGCCGCGATCCATCACCATGGCCAATATGCGGTCCGCATCATAGAAATATAAAAACACCGTCATCCCGATACAGGCCAGAACCCAGCGCGCCAAAACCGGCCGCATCGTACTCCAGCGCACCGATTTCCATTTCCAGATATCTTTCAAATGATCATGATAAACCAGCCGTAAAATGACATAACCGTAAAGTGTCGCCGCCCAAAGGAAGGCAAACATATACGGCGCGGACGCGGTGACGATAATATATCCGGGCGTTAAGATACACAGACATAAAAATTCAACGGCCAAAAAACCCCTGGATTTTAAAAAATATTCTAATTTAGCGTGCATGGACTCTCCAAGAAGCGGTGCAACATGAAAAATAGCCGTAAAGTCGGCCATATATATTGTTTTTCCAATATAACTATGTATATATATCGCAAACAAAAACCAGTGAATAAAGAAAGTTTTATATCCATGGGACGAGATCAAGATTCAAATAAGGTCATCAATATCAAAACCGGCCTGGCAGAAATGTTAAAAGGCGGTGTGATTATGGACGTCGTAACCGCGGAACAAGCCAAAGTCGCCGAGCAGGCCGGTGCGGTTGCCGTTATGGCGCTGGAGCGCGTGCCATCGGATATTCGAAAGGCCGGCGGCGTGGCCCGTATGAGCCCCCCTGAATTGATCGAAGAGATTATGAAGGTTTCATCCATCCCTGTTATGGCGAAATGCCGTATCGGCCATTTTGCCGAGGCCCAGCTATTGCAACAAATAGGCGTTGATTACATTGATGAATCCGAAGTTTTGACCCCTGCAGATGAAGAATACCACATTAATAAACATGACTTTAAAGTGCCGTTTGTCTGTGGTGCCAAAAATTTAGGCGAAGCCCTGCGCCGCATCGGTGAAGGGGCCGCCCTGATGCGCACAAAAGGCGAACCGGGCACCGGCAACATTGTCGAGGCCGTCCGTCACATGCGCATGATCAACGCGCAAATCCGCAAGGTCGTGAACATGGATGAATCAGAACTAATGACCGAAGCCCGTGATATGGGCGCCCCGTTCGAACTGCTGAAAATGGTGCGCGAACTGGGTAAACTGCCTGTGCCGAATTTTGCGGCAGGCGGCATAGCCACACCAGCCGATGCCGCGCTGTGCATGCAACTCGGCGCGGAAAGTGTGTTTGTTGGCTCCGGTATTTTTAAATCGGATAATCCCGAAAAATTTGCGCGTGCCATTGTAAAAGCCACCGCCCATTACGATGACCCGGCGATGGTGCTGGAAGCCTCAAAAGAGCTGGAAGGCGTGGCAATGCGCGGCACCGAGATTTCCGAGATTGACGAACCGATGCTCATGGCCAATCGCGGCTGGTAAATCATAAGGCAAGACCGTGACCAAATTTGATCAGGCGCTGGAAAAGGCGCGGGCAACACAGAAAAATTCAGATCAGGAAAACAAAGCCTATCTTGACCTTTATCTGCAGTTTTTGGACACCGAATTTTATCTACCGGTCGATGAAGCCCCGGACATGCATGATGACGAAGCAGAGCTAAGCCCGCTGGTGTTTGATGAGGACGGGCAGGAGGTGATCTATTTCTTCGATAGTCAGGAACGCTTAAAAGAATGGGCCGGAAAGGAAAAACTGTATATTGCCCCGCTGAGTGGTGAAGATATGTTATTAACCTTTGGCGCGGAACGGGCTTTGGTGCTTAATCCGCATTTGGACCAGGTTAAGGAATTCCAACCCGACGAAATTGAATTTTTATTTGAAAACTTCTTTCAACACAAAGGATAGACCGCCATGTTTTTTGAAACAAAAAATCACTCTGCCAGCCTTACTCTTTCCCCTATCTGTTCCCTTGCCCTTGTCTTGATTGCATTCATGATAATCAGCCTGCCCGCGGGTGCATCGACAACCGGCTCGGTTGGCTCCGCCAGCGTCAGCAAAGGCAAAACATCGCTGGAGGCGCGCATCGGCTATAGCGACGCCGAAAATTCATCATCACAAGACGAACGTTTTCGCAGTCGCGTCCAAATTGATCACGGCTTTACCGATTATTACGCCGGGCGTATTGTTATCTCGCAAGATCGCCGTAAAGGCGACAATCTGGAACATGACGCCATAAAGGTCGAAAACCGGTTTTACCTGATGAACAAAGACGATTACGGATTTGATTTTGGCCTGCGCGCCGCCTACAGTCACAAAGACGGCGACAAAAAACCCAATGCGCTGGAATTTGGCTTGTATGCTTTGGCATCTTTGGACGTTTATGAAGTCCGGGTGAATCAGATTTTCTCCCACGAAGTCGGCGCCGATGCCGAAGACGGCATAGGCGGGGAAACCCGCCTGCAGGTCACGCGCCCCATCATACAGGGTCACCGTTTCGGGCTGGAAAGTTTTCATGATTTCGGTAATTTTTCCGATGATAGTGAATACAGCGACCAATCCCACACATTCGGCCCTGTTTTTAAAGGGAAAATCAGTGAGACCATGAAATATGAAACCGGATACCGCGTAGGCATATCAGATTCCGCCCCCGATCACAGTTTTAAATTTTTTCTATCACACACGTTTTAAATAAAAACAAAAGAAACAAAGAAAGGAAAAAGGAAGAGAGTTTTCATGCAAAACACACTAAAAGAACAATGGGAGGCGGGTATTAAACGGCTGGCAACCCGCCAAAGCGCAAAGGCGAAAATCACAATGGACCAAACGGCCTTTACGATCACGGTCCCCGAAGAAGACGCCATTGATGATATGTTTGCGCTGTTGGATGATTTAAAAGCCGTTTTTGGCGACAGCGTTGATTTCAGGGCTGTAAAATCAGGCAAGCAATGCGTATCCCTGACGCTCAATATCACCGATGAACGCGGCATCACCCATATCCATGATCCGGCCAATATGGCCTTGTTCATGTAGTGTCATTTACTGGACCCCTTAATAATCGCCCGAGTTGGAGAATAGCACTTGTTAATAATAGCACTTGCCCACCGCGCCATAATCCATTATCCCCATAGACATGGTCAAACACACACCGCGAATTGGTTGTTTTGCGCTGCAAGGCGCCGTAGAGATACACCGCCCGCATATTGAGGCATGCGGGGCAGAGTTTCTGTCCGTTAAAACCCCTGCACGCTTTGAAGATGTCGATGGGTTCATCTTGCCAGGCGGTGAAAGCACAACCATGCTAAAGCTGATTGAAACCTTCCGTTTGTGGGATTCGCTGGCTGATAATTTCGCCAGAAAACCGGTCTGGGGCATATGCGCCGGCACGATTTTAATGGCAGAAACGGTTTTGGTGAACAACAACCTGTCATCGCGTGATCAAACAGGCGGCCAAAGCGAAACGCAAAAATCATTTGGCCTGCTGCCCATTACAGTTCTTCGCAATGGCTACGGCACGCAGGTTGAAAGCGCGCAAAGCGATATTGACGGGTACCCCGTTTCATTCATTCGCGCGCCCGTCATTCAAGAAACCGGCGACACCGAAATTCTGGCCCGTCATGAAGGGGCCCCCGTCTGGGTTCAGGGCAAAGGCGATAAAGCCAAATATATGGCCACCACATTTCATCCAGAACTCACCATGAATTTTCCATCCCCCATGCATAAAAAGTTTGTGGAGCTTGTCCGCCGCAGCTAATGCGCGTATTCTAATATTATAGTTGCCTTGTCTGGCATGATTTACCCGCTACGGTTAAAACGGCCCGGCGCCTATACTAACACCATCACCCCCTTTTTGCGCCGGGGGGCAGGCAACGCCGTGTAACATAACGAGTAGAATATAACTGATCGAAATGAAGCTCTTTCTGAATAAGATTACCGACTTGCTGGGCCTTAAAAAGCGGACCGATTGTCCCCAGACCTTGCCGCGTTCAACCCCCCATTTCGAGGCGCCGGTCCCAAAACAGGACCAAAAACATGATTGCGAATCCTATACCAAACTAAAGGCCGAATACCGTGATATTGGCCGGATGAATGCCATTATAGAAGTTTTGGGGCGGGACTTTCTGACCGCTATGCCGGAAGGGGCGTATAAAAGCCGTTTGGGCCAGATCTCGTTTCTATACCGCAGAATGCATGAAGACCTTATTTCCGGCCAGGTTCATAAATTGCTGGAAAAGGCGCAGGAGCATGAATACGCCAATCCCGGAAGCTGGGATGAATGGGACAGTGCCAATTTGCGTGAAATGCGCTCTATGTATTTGATGTATTGCCATGTTGATCCTGAATTAATGGAACGCAAGGCCAATTTATCATATGAGGGGCGAAGGCGTCACCGCGCGATCATGAAATCGGGGGACTGGGATCAGGCCAAAGGGTTCTTGCAGGAACAAATTGATTTACACCGCCGCATTGCCGATTCCCGCTGTAAGGCCAATAATATCGACAGCCAGTATGAAATGCTGATGCAGGAATATATGCCAGAGATGAAGGTGTTCGATATCGAAAATCTGTTTGGGTCCCATGAACAGACCTTAAAATCATTAATGCCGGAAATCATTGAAAAACAAAATGCCGAGGCCCCGCCCATTGCCTTTGAAGAGGGGCTGGAATTCGAAGCCGAAGCGCAGATGTGGCTGAACCGGTCCTTGCTGGAGGTTCTGGGCTTTGATTTTGAACGGGGCGGGCTATATGAAACCGGGCACAACCCGGTTGAGGGCGGAACCGTCGATGACACGCGGCTGGTGATTTACAATGTCGATGAAAGCAACTTTCTGGATTCGATGAAATCGGCGTTGCATGAAGGCGGACACGGCCTGTATATTCAGGGTCTGCCGCGCAAAACTTGGCGTTACCAGCCTGTCGCCATGGATATGGGCGCCGCCGTGCATGAATCGCAAGCCCTGCTGGTTGAGATGATTATTGGCCGCAAACAGGAATTTTTTGAATTTATTTCCCCGCGGCTGGAAGGGTTGTTTCATGGCATCCATTCCCCTGCCTTGGCGCCGGAAAACCTGTTCCGCCTGAAAACCCGCGTTAAACCGGGTATTGACCGCAAGAAGGCTGATGAAGTTTCCTATTTCTATCATGTTTTACTGCGTTTCCGGCTGGAACGCGATTTAATCGATGGCAGCCTGAGCATTGATAAACTGCCCGAAGCCTGGGTGGAAGGCATGCATGATTTACTGGGCATTACGCCAAGCTCCCATACCGAAGGGTGCCTGCAGGATGTGCACTGGTTTGTTGGGAAATTCGGCTATTTCCCCTCCTATGCGGTGGGGCATATGATGGCCGCGCAATTCTACGAAGCCCTGCGCCGCGATATACCCCGTATTCATGAAAAAATAACAGAGGGCGATTTCGAAGAGATCAAAAGCTGGCTGTATAATAATATCTATGCCAAAGGGCGCCTTTTGCATACCCAGGATCTTTTAAAAGAAGCCACCGGCAAGACCCTGCGCCCGGAATATCTGGAAAAGCACCTGCGCAGACGATATTTGCATTAAACCACTTGCGGAGCGCGTAACACTGACGTAAAAATCAGACAAACAACGGGTAGGATAATATGAGCAGATTTATTTCCACACGCGGGCACGGCACGTCCAAAAGCAAGGTCGAAGGCACCAGCCCCAAAAGTTTTGAGGACGTTCTTCTGGCAGGGATGGCCCCGGATGGCGGCCTTTATGTCCCGGAAAGCTGGCCGACGCTGGAATATAAAACATTGGAACGTATGGCGGGCATTCCCTACGCCGATGTGGCCATGCAGGTCATGTTGCCCTTCATTGGTGATTGTATCAATCATGCCGATTTTCGCCGCATTCTGGCCGAAACCTATGAAAGCCACGTTTTTGATCACGCCAGCGTAACGCCGCTGCGTCAACTCTCGCCGACGATTTGGCAAATGGACCATTTCCACGGCCCGACACTGGCCTTTAAAGATGTCGCCTTACAGCTATTGGGACGTTTGTTTGACCATGTCCTGCAAAAACGCGGGGAGCGCGTCACCATAGTCGGGGCGACCTCTGGCGATACAGGATCGGCCGCGATTGAGGCATGCCGCCATTGCAGCAATGTCGATATCTTTATTCTGCATCCCAAAGGCCGCGTTTCCGAGGTACAGCGCCGCCAGATGACCACCGTCAAGGCAGACAATGTTTACAACCTTGCCATTGAAGGCACATTCGATGATTGTCAAAACCTGGTCAAAGCCATGTTCGGCGACAGTGCCTTCCGCGCCGATATGAACCTGTCGGCAATTAATTCCATCAACTGGGCCCGTATTATGGCGCAAATTGTCTATTACGTCACCGCCTCTGTTGCCTTGGGCGGGCCTGCTCGCGAAGTCTCGTTTAGCGTACCAACCGGCAATTTCGGCAATATATTCGCCGCCTATGTTGCCCGCCAAATGGGTGTGCCGATCAAACGCCTGATTGTGTCTACCAACCGCAACGATATTCTGACCCGGTTCTTTGAAACCGGTGAAATGAAACTGGATCACGTTGCCCCGTCCTATAGCCCGTCTATGGATATCCAGATTTCCAGCAACTTCGAACGCTATTTGTTCGACCTGATGGGGCGTGACCCGCATACCTTAACGGGTGTTATGGACGATTTCAAAAAGAATGGCCGCTATAAAATGGACGAGGCACACATGAAAAAAGCGCGCGCAGAATTCAGCGCCCATCGCTGTGATGATGAACAGACCTTAAAAATCATGCGCCAGACCTATGACGAAACCGGCATCATCATTGACCCGCATACGGCCGTCGGCCTGCATGGCGCACTCTCCACCAAGGACGACCCGTCCGTTCCGATAATCAATCTGGCCTGCGCGCATCCGGCAAAATTCCCGGACGCCGTTGAAAAAGCCATTGGCCGCCGCCCTGAATTGCCTGAACGCATGGCGGATCTGCTGGACCGCGCGGAATACCTGACCCCCTTACCGAATAATCTGCAAAAAGTGGAAGAATACGTTAAGGCCAATAGCCGGGTCAAAAACTGACGCGGCCTGGCGCGGCCAAACGCTTTGTTTTGGCCCCCTCTGCCGATGCCAGCCCTGACAAGCCCCATTTGCATTTATAGGAATTTTATCCTATAATTACCCTTTTTTGTCTATATATAACAAGAAAGGATATGACAGCATATGAATGCAAAAACAAAAGGATGGACGGAGGAACGGCGCAAAGCCCAGGCGGAGCGATGCCGCAACAACAAACCTTGGACGCGGGCAACCGGCCCCAAAACACCGGAAGGCAAGGCGCGCTCATCCATGAACGCCTATAAATATGGCGGCGATAAAGCCTATCAGGATTTGGTTAAAACCCTGCTTTTGCACAATAAAGGCTTCCTGAATGCCTATAAGCAAATGGCAGAAAACAAACTGATAAAATCGCAATTAAAACAAATGCTTATTCGTTACAAAACTCATATTGCCGCAAAACAAACTGAAGGGCTGCCCGATGCGGAGGCTCTTGCCAAACACCCCGGATTGGACTAAAACCCTACCATGAGCGATTGCATTCAAATGACAACATTAAGCAACGGGTTGCGCGTGATTACCGATCACGTGCCATCCGTCGGGTCCGTGGCACTTGGCGTATGGGTGGGCGTGGGAACGCGCCATGAAGATATGGCCTATAACGGCGCCGCCCATATGGTGGAACACATGTTGTTCAAAGGCACCAAAACCCGCACCGCGCTGGATATTGCCCAACAAATCGAAAACGCAGGCGGGGCCATGAACGCCTATACCAGCCGCGAAGTCACCAGCTATCACATGCATATGCTGGCCAATGATGTGTCTTTGGCCCTGAATGTTCTGGCCGATATGATGTTGAATTCAACAATGCCGGAAGAAGAAATTGAACGCGAACGCCATGTCATTTTACAGGAAATCGGCATGTGCAACGATACGCCCGATGATGTGATTTTCGATCATTACTATGAAACGGCCTATCCGGGGCAGGCATTGGGCGCCCCCATTTTGGGCAAGGCCGATATTATTGCCGCCATGCAGCGCGGCACGCTGATGCGCTATGTTGATGATTTATACACCCCCGCCAATATGGTGCTTTCCGCATCCGGCGCGGTGGACCATGATGCCTTTGTTGCCATGGCACAAGACCTGCTTGGCGGATTAAAAGCGGGAAATAAATCCAAAACCAAAGCCGCCAATTACCAAAGCGGCCAATACCGCGCCGATAAAGACTTGGAACAAAGCCATATCATTCTTGGTTTTCAGGGCCTATCCCGTCTGGACGATGATTATTACGCCGCGCAGGCGCTTTCCTCAATCTTTGGCGGCGGCATGTCGTCCCGGCTGTTTCAGGAAGTCCGGGAAAAACGCGGCCTTGTTTATTCTGTCTTTTCTTTCCACAGCGCCTATTGCGACGACGGACAATTGGGAATATACGCCGGCACCGGGCCGGATGATTTGCCGGAACTTATTCCGGTTATTTGTGATGAGGTGGGTAAAATCTGTGATGATATTACAGATGAAGAAGTCAGCCGCGCCAAAACACAGATGAAATCAGGCTTGATTATGGGCCGTGAATCAATGATGAGCCGCGCCGACCAGCAAGCCAAATTTCTGATATTCCGCGATACAGTCCTTGATGTTAACGCCTTGACGGACAAGATTGAGGCGCTCAACAAAGACCAAATCCGCAATGTCGCCCGTAAAATTTTTGCCAGTGCGCCAAGTCTGGCCGCGCTTGGGCCCTTGGGCAAGCTCGAAACATTCGAGACCATACAATCACGCCTTGCGCAGGAAATGGCCGCTTAACGGGCTGGCGGCTATAAAAACACAGGGGGTTGTTACACATGTTTAAAACAGATAACGCCGCATTACCGGACATAGAATTACAAACCCAGCGCATGATTTTACGCCCCCCCAAGGCCCTTGATTGGGGACAATGGGCCGATGTGCGCGGCACAAACCAGCGCCGCCTGAAACCCTATGAACCACTTTGGGCCCCCGATGCGCTGTCCGGCAATTTCTTTAAACGCCGCCTGGCCCGCCAAATTCGCGATTGGGAACAAAACCGCGCGCAATCATTTTTGATGGTTCGCCAAACTGATGACCAATTAATTGGCGGTGTGAATATAAACAATATCTGCCACGGCGCGGCGCAGTTTGCCTCACTCGGCTATTGGGTTTGCCACAGCGTGGAAGGACAGGGCTTTATGAGCGAAGCCTTATTACGCATCATTGATTATTGTTTTCATGACCTAAAACTACACCGCCTGAATGCGGCCTGTATCCCGGATAATGAACGCAGCAAGGCCCTGCTTCTGCGGAACGGCTTTGTCGAGGAAGGCTTCGCAAAACACTACTTGAAAATTAATGGGCGATGGCAAGACCACGTGTTATTCGGCCTGACGCAGGAACATTTTCAAGAAACCCCCGCATTACATCACCGCTAGATTTTCCGAAAAAATTTACCTTGCATTGCTAATTGTCATATGCAATAACCATAATACAAAAATCAGGGAGTATCACAAATGAGTGAGATTACAGCCGAAGACGTGGCAAAATATGACCACATGAAGCGCGCCCAAATGTTCAGTTTAATATTTGCTGCGTTATTGCCTTTAGCGCCGATTATCGAGCACCATAATAATTATGAAGATTTTATGCCCAAAGCGCTGGACACCGTAAGCGCGACAGAGAGTTGCCTGCGTGATAGCTTTAAGCAAGCCACGCTGGGCGAAGACGGATTTCATATCAATCTTTCAGCCGAAGACATCGATGCCTGCGTGAACGAAAAACTCGCACAATCAGACGCCGCGATAGAAACTCATAAGCGTAACCATGAAAATATGAATTCACAGGTGCTGGCTCTATCCGGTATTTTGGCCGCGGCCAGCCTGAGCGTTTTCGGCGCGGCTAGCGTTTCCAATTACCGGATGCGCAAGAAAAAACCGGGTATTGAAAAAATGAAATACACCCATAAAAACGATATATCACCGGGTCTATAACACTGGTTTTTTGTTAAGGTCATTACTTTTCAAGGATAGCTCATGCCCAACGTTACAAAAGATAGCAAGAACAAAATGTTCACCGTTTCGAGCGATGATACGACCACGCGGATGAGCTTTAAAGATGTTAATAACTATAAAGAAAGCCGCGGCTTTATTGGCGCCGGTGCGTTCATGGCCTTGTTTGGTCCGGTTGTTATAACCGGCATGTTTAATTCGTCATCCGGCGGTCATCCCATACCGGATGCGCTGAACAACAAACAGGCCACCGCAATTTGCCTGCAGGAAAATTATAATAAAAAATCCCCCGGCAGCGACAATATGGTGAATCTATCCGCACCGGAAATTCAGGCCTGCGCCGATAAAAAAGTCGCACAAGCCAGAGTGAAACGCCGGGCCGACATCAAAAATTATTATGAAAATAAAGACAACTTTCAAAAAATTTTCACAATGGTTTCTTCGGTGCCCGGCCTGGGTATGCTTGTATTCGGCCTCGGGGCGAATATATGCTTGCGGATGGAAAAGCCCGGCATAAAACATGCCGCTAAACAGCTTAACGAATCCGACCGCCCTTATGAAATGTATTAGGCGCTGCCGCCCGCGGCAGAAAGCATGGATGGGTCAATACCCAGTTTTTTAACAGCGCGTTCCCATTTTTCTTCAGGAAGCGTTTGAAAAATAAGCTCCGGATCACCCTCAACGGTTAACCAGGCGTTTTCCTGTAACTCTTGATCCAATTGACCCGCAGTCCATCCGGCATATCCCAAAATAAACAACCGCTGCTTCGGCCCCTTACCGCTCGCGACATCTTTTAAAGCATCCAGCGTACCGGTAATATAGATATCACCATCAACCTTAACGGTGTCGGTTTTACTGAAATCATTCGAATGCAATAAAAATCCGCGCGCGCCTTCCACCGGTCCGCCGCGCATAACCGTTATATCAATCGCCGCAAGATCCAGATTATTATCAGCCGTGATTTTTAACTGTTCCAGCAATTCTTCAAACGCCACGTGTTCCAAAGGATGATTAATCACAAGCCCCATCGCACCCTCAGCATCATGCGCGCAAATATAGATAACCGATTTGTGAAAACGCGGATCACCCATGCCCGGCATCGCCAATAATAATTTACCGGCAAGATAGCCTTCACTTTTGTCTTTATGATGAACTTTGCTCTTGTCCTGCGCCATTGGTATCACTAACTTGTTTGTTAACAGCTCATCGGCATTTTATAGTAAAATGGATTGAACATGAAAAAAATTATACTCTTCGCCGCAATATTTCTAATCAGCCATCAAGCAACGGGCGCATTGGCCGCGCAGAGTGCGTGGGGTTCGACAGCAGAAATGCAAGCCCGCATTCTGAGCGCGCATGAAACAATCGGCCCTGACCAGAGCGCGGTTCAAGCCGTTTTGCAAACACGCCTGGCCCCTGACTGGCACAGCTATTGGCGCAGCCCGGGTGAAGCCGGCTTACCGCCAAAAATTCTGTGGGAAGAAAAATCAGACAATATCGCGAGCCTGTCATTATCATTCCCGCCGCCAAAACGTTTTAAAGAGCTGGATCTCACCACATTCGGATATGATGGGGATGTCGCTTACCCGCTGGATATTCAACTGAATAACCCCGGCCAGCCAGTTCACATGGATTTTATACTGGAAACCATGGTTTGCCGTGATATCTGCCTGCCTGTCAGCATTCCATTAACATTGGATATTGATGCCGGGAATGGCGCAGATTCCAAACACCTGCCCGTAATCAAATATGCCCACGAAAAAATACCAAGCAGCGCGGAAACTCCGCGTCTAAAAATTGAAAATGTGACAATCACACAAGACAGAGTTGTCGCCAATGTTTTTAACAAGCGCGGCTTTGACCGCACAGATGTCTTTATCGAAATCGGCGAATTCGCCTTGCCCGCCGCCCCGGATTTTCAAATCAATGAAAACGATAAAACCCACGCCATCGTCGTTATGCCCATCCCGCAAGATATACAGGATGAATTTAAAAACAACGGCCCAGACATTGCCTATCAAGGCCATACCATCCGCGTGACCGTGACTGATGGACGCTTTGCGGTTGAACAAGTCATTGACATGGATTAATCGGCAGCCTTACTTGTGCAGAATATGGGCATATAAACCGACAGTTTGCGCAACGATAGATTTTATATCAAAGGCCATCTCGGCAAGGGTCCGGCTGGCTTTGCCCATCTGTTTGCGAAGATCACGGTCTGTTAACAGGCGCTCCATCGCCTCGGCAGTGGCGCTGACATCTTTAACCGGAACCAGATACCCGTTATCACCATTTGGCACCACCTCACGGCAACCGGGATGATCGGTTGTTATGACTGGCCGTCCTGCGGCGCAGGCTTCAATGGTGACACGCGGAACGCCCTCCCCGTAATATGAAGGATACACAATCACGGCCGCCGTGGATAAAATGGCCGGCATATCCTGAACAGGGCCAACCCATTCAACGACACCATCCTCTGTATAGGCCTTCATTTCAGCCTCCGTAATCGCTCGCGGGTTATGGGTGGTAAGCCCGCCCACGATTTGATAGCGCGCTTTAATGCCTTTTGCGTGCAATTTGCGCGCCGCCGCCACAAATACAGCAACCCCTTTTTCATGAACAAGCCGCGTTGGCATCATGGCGATAGGCTCCGCGTTCTCGGGCTCCGGGGCCGGTGAAAACTTATCCAGATCAACACCGGAACTAATCACCAGATGCGTTTGCTTATGACGCACATATCCCATATTGACCAATAAATCGCGGTCATCCGGGTTTTGAAAAATCAAATCGGCATGCCGGTTTTTTAATACCAGCTTTAGGAAGGGCGACAAAGCCCAGCGAATTAATGTTGATCTTGCCCCGCTGGTGCGGAATAAGAACCCCAGCCCCGCAATCGTATACAAAACCCGGTACCGCCTTAGCCCGGTACAGGCAAGCCCCACCAGAAAGCTATATTTTAATGTCACGGTATGAATAAGATCGGGCCGGCATTGTTGAATTGTTTTGCGAATATCCCATAGAGAAACAAATGCGCTTAACAAACCGAATTGATTGGCCGGTTTACGCAAACCAAGAACCTGAAAGCCATCCAGCCCGTCAATCTGGTCGTCCTCATCAGCGCCAACAATACCAATCGTTACATTGTATCCGGCCTTTTTCGCGGCCAGTGCAACCGGCATACGGCTTTTCCAATCCAGATGATCAAATATATATAACAAATGCCCGCGCGTCATGTCCTACCCTATCCACTTTTCTTTCCAGCCCTGAAACATCAAAATAGTCCAAAGACGCTCGGCATGGTTGCCGCGGCCCACCTTATGATCGGCCCAGATTTTATTCACCATTTTTGCGTTGAATATCCCATCGGCCTGCATGGATTTTTCATCCAGCAAGACCTCGGCCCACTCTCTTAGATCGCCGCGCAACCAATCACCGACAGGCATGGCAAAACCCTGCTTCGGGCGTTCAAACAAATCACGGGGCACGTGCCGCGCCAAAACCTCACGCAACAACCATTTGCCTTGGCCATCACGGATTTTGAACCGTTCCGGCAGGCTCCAGACATGATCGTAAATACGTTTATCCAAAAGCGGGGCGCGGGCCTCTAAAGACACCGCCATTGATGCACGGTCGACCTTCACCAGAATATCATCAGGCAAATAACAGAGCGCATCCCAAAACATCATTTTTTCTGCAAAGCTCAGCTCATCAACACCGCTATTCGGGGCGGTCAAGGGAATAACCGGTTCATTGGCCCCGCCCGCGATTAAATCCGAAGGCTGGTTCCATGTGCTTAGTAAGGTCATATAGATATCGCGTTCTGATCCTTTGCTCAGAATATCGGCAATTTTATGAATGCGCGTTCCGGCCTGTGGCAAGTTTTTAAGCGCCCTGTTCCATTGTTGCGGTGGAACAGAACGAATAAGCCCGGCCAGTATGGACCGCGCAAATTTGGGCATGCCGCGCATTTTCCGCCACAGCCTTGGCCCCAAAACATGACGGTTATACCCGCCCAGCATTTCATCCCCGCCATCACCCGACAGGGCGACCGTCACATCCGACCTGGCAAACCGGCAGACCAGATAGGTAGGTATCGCCGATATATCGGCAAAGGGTTCATCATAGATAGTCGATAATTTCGGGATAACCTCCAGCGCATCTGCGCTGCGTAAAATGAGTTCATGATGATCCGTCCCCAAATGATCAGCCACCTTGCGGGCATAGACCGATTCATCAAACCCGGCTTCTTCAAAGCCAATCGAATAGGTTTGTACCGGTTTTATAGATTTACTTTGCATCAATGCCGTTACCGCGGAGCTATCGATACCGCCGGATAAAAACGCCCCCAGCGGGACATCCGATATCATACGGTCCTCAACACAAGTGCCCAGAATAGTTTCAAACGTGGTAATGGCCTCTTCGTCACTCACCTGTTCATTTTTGCGTAATTGCGCCTGATTCATGGCCTCGGTATGGTTCCAATATGCCTCCATCGCGCATGACAGATCATCTCCCGGGCTCAAATGCTCCAGATCAATGCTCAGGCGCTGCCCTGCCGCAAGACTCCATGTATTTTGATAAATGCAGCGCGGCGCAGGAACACAGGAATAACGCAGATAAAGCGCGGCCACATCTTTATTCAATTCCCGCTTGAAATCAGGATGCGCCGCTAAAGATTTCAGTTCTGAGGCAAAAACCAGTGTTTTCCCGGCCCAGCCAATATAAAGCGGTTTTTTGCCCATACGGTCACGCGCCAGATGCAATCTGCGTTCCCGGCGATCCCAAAGGGCAAAGGCAAACATGCCGTTGAATTTCTGTAAGGCCTGGTTCAGGCCATATGTCTCTATCACGGCCAGCATGACCTCGGTATCACTGCGGCCACGGAAACTGACGCCCCGGTTTTCACAATCACGGCGCAGCTGACGAAAATTATAGACCTCGCCATTATACGCAATGATATAACGCCCCGATGCGCTTTCCATGGGTTGCGCCCCTTCAGGGGTTAAATCAATGATGGACAGGCGCCGGTGACCCATAACACACTGCACGTCCGGGTCTTGCCAGATTTCCCCCGCATCAGGGCCGCGATGTTCAATTGTTTCCAGCATACGCGCGGCGATGCTGCGGCTCTGCTGAACGCCTGAAATATTACTTTTGCTGATAAACCCTGTAAAACCGCACATGAAAAACTTATATAATTTCTGGTAGAATAGTTGTATGAACACAAACAGGCCAATACAATAGCACGAAACGAGATAAAGAATGAACATTGATTTATTGTTCACAGAACAAGGCGAAGCCGGTTTAATTGCCAACGAAAATTTCGCCCGCAAAATCGCCGGGGTGGTATTTGATACCGCCAGCGGTATTTTCACGCTGGAATTTGCCGATATGGATTTCATGGATTTCAATATCCCCGTTGAGCCGGAATATAATAAATATCTGGATTTAAACACCGTCATTCACATCGGTTCGGTAAAAGACGGCCATATTGGTCAGGCCTATCAGGTTCCGTTAATGTTTAGTGATGACCCCTATCGCAATGAAATCATGAAGCCCGAGCAACCCGCGCACCCCTTGGCCGCGTTCCAGTATTTCATGAAACAATGCGTGATTGGCCAGCCGGCCCACCGCGATGATCTGGAAGATGAAGACTCAATGGGCTGTATCCTTGGCAGCGCCAGCCCATCCAGCCTGGAATTTGCGCCGCATCTTGCACGCCGCCACGGTCTGGAAATTCGTCCGGCGGCCCAGCCATCAATTAACGCGCCCGGCATGGGATTGGGTGGTGGTTCCAGCGCGGGCGGTAGCGGCGGCGGATCATACAGCGCTGGCGGCTCCGAAAGTTCGCGCTCCGGCCGCGGTGATCATAAAAAATAAGCGCTCATATTCACGCCGCCCGGCCAACCACTATTTGACTTTTCCGGTTAGTGGCATAATTGTAATGGTGGTATTCGAAATTCTTACAACATGGATAGGAGAGAGACAAAATGAGTAATAAAGATGTTGCAAACGCACTGAAAGCCGTATTGGCCGATACATTCGTCCTGTATTTCAAAACCCACAGTTTTCACTGGAACGTGACCGGACCGCATTTCAAATCACTGCACGAATTATTTGAAGAACAATATAATGAAATCTGGGCAGCCACCGATGAAATAGCCGAGCGTATCCGCACATTGGGAGAATTTGCACCGAATAATTATGACGAAATGGCAAAAATCGCAACACTGACCCCGTCAGGCCAGACACCGGATGAACAAAGCATGGTGCAAATTTTGGCCGATGATAACCGCGCCATTGTTAAAACGTTGTATAATGCACTGAAAACAGCAGAAAATGACAATGACGAAGCCACGGTTGATTTAATGGTTGAACGCATCAGCACACATGAAAAAGCTGCATGGATGCTGGAAAGTTCGCGCGCGAAATAAATTCCGCCCGTTTAAGAATTTTTAAAAATCAAGGCATGCGTCAGGGGGTAATCCTCTGGCGCATTTTGCCATTGAATGATGGTATCCCCCGCCGGTTTAAAACTTTCGGAAATCAGGATTGAAAAATCACGCACCAAAGGCGTGTAGGCCGTTTTCCCCTGAATATTATCCACGTGAACAATTATATGCGCGCCCTTTTTCATGACCGGTTTTACGGCCGCAAAAATTTCTGCCATACGGTTTAAATACCGGTCATATCCGGCATAAATTTTATTGCCGCAATATAGCGGATTCCATGCATGATTAACCGCCATAAAGGGCGGCGAGGTTACACAAAAATCCATTTTCGGAAAGCCCATATCCGCAATATCCCCGGCATCACCGCAGCGCATGTTTTGCCAATTCTCACACTGGCCGGCGGCCCATTCGTGGCGCTCCGGGTCGGCTTCAATGCCGTAAGGAATGCGCCCCAGTTCCTCCGCCACAAACGCAGTGGTGCCGTGTCCCATAAACGGGTCGAATACCTTGTCTTTTTCCTTGGTGAAATGTTCAATAAAGAAACGCGGGAAGCTCTCGGGGTATTTGTCTTCATCACTATCATGCGGAGAGACCGCATTTTCACGCGAAAATGGCAATTCTATAATGGCGGGATATGTCATGCTCTACTGCGCCGCACGGATTTTACGCCATTTGGCAACATTGTTATTGTGCTCACGCAGGGTTTTGGCAAAGGCGTGACCGCCCGTACCGTCAGCCACCATATAGATATAATCATGGTCTTCCGGCTCTAAAACTGCCTGAATAGAAGCCTTGCCCGGGTTACAAATCGGGCCGGGCGGCAGGCCGGTATAAATATACGTATTATACGGCGAGTCAAACTCCAGATCTTTTCTTAAGATACGGCGGCCCAGCGGCCCCATGCCACCGGTTTTCGGGCGTCCATCGACAATGCCGTAAATAACGGTTGGATCCGATTGCAGCCGCATTCCTTTTTCAAGCCGGTTAAGAAACAGCCCGGCCACACGCGGACGTTCTTTCGGGTCTCCGGCTTCTTTTTCAACAATCGATGCCAAGATCAGCGCATCCTCCGGCGTTTTAATATGTGGATTATCGTTTTTTCGGGCTGCCCAGCTTTGCGCCAGCGTCTGCTTCATAATACCCTGCATACGCTGCACGATATCGGTGCGGTTTTCACCGCGAATATAATTATAGGTATCGGGATAAACCGTCCCTTCCGGCGGGGGGGCGTCCAGATCCCCCGTCAGCATATCGATATCGTTCAGAATATTCATGACTTCAAACGAGGTTGTACATTCCGGTATCGTAAACTGATATTGTACCGTCTGCCCGTCCTGCGTGGCCGCGACAATCTCTTGCATGCTCATGCCCGGCTCAAACCTGTATTCACCGGCTTGCAGATAACGATTGCCGTCTAAAAATTTTAATCCGGCACGAAACAAAAACGCATCACTGATCATATTTTGTGCATGCAGATTATGTGCAATGGTTCCCGCGCTCTGACCGCGCTCAACCGTAAAAACCGTTTGCTGTTGCAAAGGCCCCGGCTTTTTATATTCCTGCATGGCCCAATAACCCGCGCCCACAGCCACAATCACCGCGATTGTCAGGCCATACACAAAAAAGCTCAAAATCAGGCGCATAAAATTCTAGACCTTGCGGAAGACCAAAGACGCATTTGTACCGCCAAAACCAAAGGAATTGGACAGAGCAATATCAACATTTTTATCTTTGGAAACTTTCGGAACCAAATCAATGCCCTGACAATTCTCAGATGGGTTGTCCAGATTTAATGTTGGCGGCAGCGTACCTGTTTCCATTGTCTTCAGCGAGTAAATTGCCTCAACCGCGCCAGCCGCGCCCAATAAATGCCCGATCGCGGACTTGGTCGAAGACATCGAAAGTTTATCCAGCGCATTACCGAACATGCGTTTAACCGCGCCAAATTCAATACCATCACCCACAGGCGTAGATGTCCCATGCGCATTGATATAATCCACGTCTTCAGGATTAATCTTTGCGCGCTTTAAGGCCGCCTCCATGGCGCGGTAGCCACCATTGCCATCCTCGGCCGGGCTGGTGATGTGATGCGCGTCACCGGACAAACCGTAACCAATGACTTCACCGTAAATCTTGGCTCCGCGTTTTTTCGCGTGTTCATATTCCTCTAAAACGACAATACCGGCACCTTCACCAATAACGAAACCGTCACGGCCCTGATCCCACGGACGCGAGGCCTGCTCGGGTGTATCATTATAGCCCGTGGTTAATGCGCGCGCCGCGGCAAATCCAGCCACACCAATACGGCAAACCGCACCTTCAGCGCCGCCCGCAATCATCACATCAGCGTCATCCAGGGCAATCAGACGGGCCGCATCGCCAATGGCATGCGTTCCGGTGGCACAGGCCGTAACAACCGAATGATTTGGCCCGCGATAGCCATAACGGATAGACACATGCCCGGATGTCAGGTTAATCAAGGCCGCAGGCACGAAAAACGGAGAAATCCGGCGCGGGCCGCGTTCATTCATCAAGGTGGATGTTTTATATATTTCATCCAGCCCCCCAATCCCGGACCCGATTAACACACCGGTACGGTTTTGCTGTTCTTCTGTTTGCGCCTCATAGCCGGAATCCTCAATCGCTTCAACGGCGGCGGCCATACCATATGTGATAAAGACATCCACTTTACGCTGTTCTTTTGGTGACCAATATAAATCAGGATTAAACGCACCATCAGACGGATTTTCTGAATCACTGCGCGGAATGATCCCGGCAACCCTGGAAGGAATATCAGACACATCAAAATGTTCGATTTTCTTGATTCCGCTTTTTCCGGCGGTAATGGAATTCCAGTTATGATCAACCCCCATACCCAGCGGTGAAACCATTCCCAGACCTGTAACAACGACACGGCGCATAGACCAATACTCCTTTTTTAACCCGTATTTATACGATCATACTGTCTTTATATATATAAAAGCCCGCTTTTACGCGGGCTTAGATTATACGTTTGATATTGCTTGCATGGCAAAGCAAATATTTAAAAAAACCGGCGATTATTCGCCTGAATTTTCCTCGATGAACTTCACAGCATCGCCAACTGTCTGGATTTTTTCAGCCGCATCATCAGGAATTTCAACGCTGAATTCCTCTTCAAATGCCATGACCAGTTCAACTGTATCAAGACTGTCTGCGCCCAGATCATCGATAAAACTTGCGCTTTCCACGACTTTGTCTTCTTCTACGCCAAGATGCTCAACTACGATTTTCTTAACGCGATCAGCAATATCACTCATTGTTATTCCTTACCTATTTTTAGTTTCAATTTTAAATTATGAGGTTAATGGATCAGGACTTTACCAGCATAAACCCGCATTGCAACAATTTTTTATTGTAAATAGCATAGCTATCCCGTTTTTTGTAATCCTTTTTCACCTGACAGATAATCAGCAATGTGGATAAGATCAGAAAATATACGATGCGCCCCGGCCGATTTCAACACTTTCGCATGGGCCGCCGGGGCATGATGCGACCCGGTAAAGCCAATAACATGCATACCGGCGGCCAAACCGGCTTGCACCCCGGCCACACTGTCTTCGACAACGACACAGTCTTTGGTCTGCACCTGCATTTTATCGGCGGCAAACAGGAATAGATCGGGCGCTGGCTTGGCATTTTCAACCTGAACTTTTGTAAATATCTGCGATTCACCGGTTTCAAAATAATCGTACAGACTTGTTAACTTCAAACTTTTCAAGACACTGGAGCGTTCCCCGTTAGAGGCCACGCATATCTTACCGCGCTCTTTGGCCCGCGCAATCAGAACATCGGCACCGGCAATGGCCGACAAAGCAACATCCATTTGTTGCTGGGCGCGGCGCACATAGGTCTCAGCCGCCAAATGTGAAGACAGATCCATATTATGGGCTTGTTCCGCCTGCGCGCGTATGGCGCTGAGCGTCAGACCGGTGAAGCGTTCCAGACACAGACCCGGCGTATACATATCCAGCCCAGCCTCGCATAACAGATCAGATATCACGGTATTGTATAACATTTCACTGTCAATCAACGTGCCGTCACAATCAAAAATCACCAAACCGGTCGTATTTATCGGCATTATCAAAACTCTCTTTTTCCGCCCTTATTTAAAGGCAAATATTAAAGGAAAACCTATCCTTGCTTCAGCACCATGACATCTATACGCATAAAAGTAAAATAACCACAAAAAAGCGCACAAGATGAGCGCGCATCCTACACCCAAAGGAAAACAACACAGGCCGCCAGACTGGCAATAACTACAAGGGTGATGCCCGTTCTGGTGCGCATATAATCAGGGGGCATTTTTGACCGGTCCAGCCATTGCCAATCCATCAATAATATCGCCAGATACAACAAAATATAAAGCCCCAGTGCAGCCGAAAGCAGCACATGACCAAACCCCACCGCCAGCATACCGCTGGCCAGTAAAACCAGCCCCCAACCACTGAGTACCATTGCAATCAATGTTGGCGTCATGGCCAATAGCAATTGCCCCTCACGATGGCCGATAAAACCATGGCTCCAATGCACACCGCCAAGAAAGGAGGCAATCATCCCCGCATAGAGAAACAACAAACCAAGCAGCAAAGCGCCCAGCGTTTCATCAAATATAAACAGACCGATCGCCCCGCATATAAACGGCAAAGCCCCCAGATAGCCCAGAACTTTATAAAGCTGTATCACCGCTTGGCCCCGGTTCTATATCATGGCCATGCCACCATTGACGTGAATGGTCTGACCGGTCACATACCCCGCCTCGTCGGATGCCAGATAAACCGCCGCGGTTGCGATATCGGCCGAATCGCCCATTTTCCCGGCCGGGATGGTGGCGTTGATTTTCGCCTTTTGATCATCATTCAGCGCATCTGTCATGGCCGTCGCAATAAAGCCCGGCGCAATACAATTAATGGTAATGCCGCGGGACGCCACTTCCTGTGCCATGGCCTTGGACCAGCCAATCATACCGGCCTTGGACGCCACGTAGTTACACTGCCCCGGATTACCCGTCACACCAACCACGGAAGAAATATTGATAATGCGGCCATTTCGGCGTTTCATCATGCCGCGCTGCACCGCTTTGGCGAGCTTGAACGGGGCCGTCAGATTGACATCAATCACATCCTGCCATTCTTCATCTTTCATCCGCATGGACAAATTATCACGGGTTAAACCGGCATTATTCACCAGAATATCAATCTGGCCCATAGCCTCTTCCGCGCGCTTGATCAGATCCGCGATGGCCTCATCACTGGACAGATCGGCGCTTAAAACACTCACGCGCTCACCCAGCTCTTTGGCCAGGGCCTCAAGTTTTTCTGTATTGCGGCCGGAAATACCGACATGGGCGCCCTGCGCATGCAGCGCCTTGGCGATTTCGCCGCCAATACCGCCCGTTGCGCCCGTAACCAGCGCGGCTTTACCTGTTAAATCGAACATCTATCATTACTCCTTATTATTCCTATGACTGCGAGACTAAGCCAAGCCTTGTGACGCGTCCAGTCAAAAATATTGACATGTCCAAGCCACTGTAATATGGATAATTCCATTAAAAAATTATGTACAGGGGCCATTATGAGTAAAAAGAAATCATTATCAGACAGTTTTCGTGACATTTTCTTCGATTCCCCCCTAAAAATTGGTGCCTCGGCCATTTTAACCGTTGCATTCATGTCACAGGCCACAAATTTGGCGTATGATGAATCGGAACGTCATAAAATATTTTTAGAACAAAATGGTTTTTCCGACGTCATCACTCAGGACAGAAACTATGTATGGGGCAAAGCCTTAACATGCGGTATCGGGTCAGATTTTTCCTATAGCGAGTACGATGGAACACGTAAAGAAGGTCTTATTTGTAACGGAATCGCGTGGAATAATGATGAAATCACCATCCATCTGGATGACAACTCACTATAAATACGGCCACAGTCAAAGCAGCCCCGTATAATTATTTTTACAAAATCAAGAAAGATGATCATGTCCAAAATTCAAGATGCCGATATTAAACTGGCCGAAGACATTCGGGAATGCATGGATCATAATTATGAATGCGGCATTCGCCTGTTGTTTAACAAGGCCGGAAAAACAAACGAATTTAACAATGACGGCACAAAAGCCGACATGGCCACCGATATGAAGGAAAAGCAGCAGCTATACAAAAACATGTTTGCCGATTACGGTACCGGCCTTTATTGCACATTGAAATTAACCGATATGTATACCAGATCGGCAAAGCGCACGGCGCAAAAAATTGGGCTGGCGCAAGACGTCGATGCCGCATTCGCCCATATTCTGAGTGCGCAGAACAAACCCCGATTAACGACCGATCATGTCGATATGCTCAAGCGATATCAAATGGATGCACTGGCCGCCGTTCTGGAACGAACATAAAAACGCGGGTTATACCGGATATTAAAAACGCCGCCTCTCGGTATACATTGAGGGCGGCGCATTTTATTCTGGCGCGTTTCATCTGGCACTTTTAATCAGGCGCATTTCATAAGGCACAGGGCCTTTCTTGTATTTTTTATCCCTTGAGCTTTGCAATCAGCGCTTCGATTTGCTCAGGCGTGCCAACGCTTTCGCAAGCGATCTCACGGTCAATTCGGCGCACAAGCCCGGACAAGACCTTACCGGCCCCCAGCTCCACCATATGCTCAACGCCATGATCCTTCATCCAGATTACCGATTCACGCCAGCGCACAGTGCCGGTAACCTGCGCCACCAATAAATCCCGTATGTCCTCAGGATCTTGTGTGGCGGTGGCATTCACATTGGCCACGACCGGCACCACAGGCGCCTTCATATTCGCCCCGGCCAATGCATCACGCATGGCATCGGCGGCCGGTTGCATCAAGGCGCAATGAAACGGGGCAGAGACCGGAAGCTCTACAGCCTTTTTCGCCCCTTTTTCCTGCGCCAGAGTGATCGCGGCAGCCACAGCGTTCGCATGGCCTGATACCACAACCTGACCGGTGGAATTATCATTGGCGGCTTCGCAGACCTGGCCATTGGATGCCTCTTGTGCAATCGCTTTGACCTCTTCGAAATCCAGCCCTAAAATGGCGGCCATCGCCCCCACACCAACCGGTACGGCCTTTTGCATGGCATCACCGCGAATACGCAACAAACGGGCCGTTTCTTCAATCTCCAGCGACCCCGCCGCGGTCAGGGCGGAATATTCCCCCAGCGAATGCCCGGCGACATAAGAACAGATCTCTTCAATTTTCAGACCGCCCTGCTTTTTCAAAATCTCGATCACGGCCATAGATACCGCCATTAAGGCCGGTTGTGTATTGGCGGTCATATTCAAATCCGTATCCGGGCCTTCCAGAATAATTTTGCTTAACCCTTGTGAAAGGGCGTCATCCACACGTTCAAACACCTCACGGGCTTCGGCAAAGCTATCCAGCAAATCTTGACCCATTCCAACAAATTGTGATCCCTGACCGGGGAAAATTAATGCGCGTGACATATCGAACTACTCCTTATACTACATTAATAGCGAATCATTATTCTGACGTTAGTGCCGCATCATAATATGATCCGGGAAAAAGATAATTTCGTTATCACATATATTAAAGAAATAAAATTTCACTTCGGCTTTCATTATAAAACGCCCGCTGGCCTCTTTTTACAGATTAATGGCCGCATCCCGGCTCCCCCCGGTTCATGTTTTTTTAAGAAAAGGCTTGATTTATAACGCGCAATCCGTCTATATACCCTTCAATCTACATAACCTTGCTGATGACATGGTGTTATCAGCTGAATTTGCAACGTAAAGAGCGCCGAAATATTTTGGAGCTTTTGGCAAAGGAAACCGAAAGGAAGACATATGCCGTTTTATGAAACCGTGTTTATCGCACGACAAGACTTGACTGATGGCCAGGTGAAGGATCTGACCAAAGGTTTTGAAGACATCCTGAAAAAAGAAGGTGGGAAAGTAACAAAGACCGAACAATGGGGTCTGCGTACACTTGCGTACCGCATCAACAAAAGCCGTAAGGGCCACTACACCCTGATCGAAAGCGATGCCCCCGGTAGCGCGATTATCGAGCTGGAGCGTAACTTGCGCCTGAACGAAGATATAATGCGTTACATGACCATCAAACTGGACGAATTGTCCGATGGCCCATCTGTTGTTATGGGTGGTGGAAAAAACAATGATGATGATGACAAAAACTCTAAGAAGGAGGCCGCGTAATGAGTGCAGCTGACGCCCCAACAGTAAAACGTCCATTTTTCCGTCGTAAAAAGACATGCCCATTCAGCGGCCCGAATGCACCGGCCATTGACTGGAAGGACACAAAAACCCTTGGCCGCTATATTTCCGAGCGCGGCAAAGTTGTTCCAAGCCGCATTACATCTGTTTCGCAAAAGAAACAGCGCGAATTGGCCAAAGCAATCAAACGTGCGCGCCATATGGCTTTGTTGCCTTATGTTCGTCACGAAAATGAAAGATAAGGATATCCGACATGGCACAAACACAAGTAATCCTATTGGAAAAAGTCGATAAACTTGGCGGTATGGGTGACGTTGTTACCGTAAAGCCAGGGTACGCCCGCAACTATCTGTTGCCACAGAAAAAGGCTCTGCGTGCAAGCAAGGAAAATGTTGCCTATTTCGATGCGCAGCGCAAAGCCCTGGAAGCACAGAACGAAAAAACACGCAAAGAAGCCGAAAAACTGTCTGCTAAATTAAAGAACGTGAAGGCGCCAGTTATTCGTCAGGCCTCCGAAAGCGGTCAGCTATACGGTTCTGTTACGGCCCGTGATATCGCCGCCCAGATCAACGGCGTCAGCGATGTTAAGGTTGATCGCACCATGATCCGCCTGCATGACAACTTCAAAACCATCGGCTTGTTCGAAGTTGAAGTTGCACTTCACCCGGAAGTTGTTGTTCCCGTTATCGTGAACATCGCCCGTACAGAAGAAGAAGCGAAAATTCAGGCCGATACAGGCCGCGCATTGATCGCCGACGCCGATAGCGATGTCCCAATGGAAGAAGTGATCGAAGAGATCATCGCAGAATCCAATGAAGAAAATCTGGAAACTGTTCTGGAAGACAGCGCATTGGAAAGTGAAAAAGTAAAGAAGGAGCAAGCCGCAGCCAAAGCCGCGGAAGATGAGGCCAAAGCCGCCAAATCTGCCGAAAAAGCTGCGAAAAAAGCAGCGAAAAAAGCTGCTGAAGCCCCGGAAGAAGAGGGTGAAGCCACCGTTGAAATTGGGGCCTCTGAATAATCCTTCTCGCTGAGTAAAAACAAGAAAAACCCCGCCTGAGAACGCGGGGTTTTTTTATGCCCGTAATCCACAGGGGCTCTGCATTAAAAAACTAGCGCGGCCTAGTTTTTATTTGCTAATCTTCGCGCATGGATAATACAGCTATACACTATTCTGATCTGGCACAGGATGACCGTCCGGAGGCCACACCCTATCGGACGCTTCCGCATAACCTTGAGGCCGAGCAAGGCTTGCTGGGCGCGCTTTTAATTGACAACCGCGCCCTGGAAAAGGTGAGCGATTTTTTACGGCCCGATCACTTTTTTGTGCCGGCGCATCAACGCATCTATGTTTCCATCATGACCCTGGTGGATCGCGGTCAAAACGCATCGCCTGTCACCTTAAAAAATTACTTCGAAAAAGACGAAGAATTAAAAGATGTAGGGGGCGCGGAATATCTGGCCGATCTGGCGGCAAATGTTGTCAGTATCATCAATGCCGAAGATTATGCCCGCAGCATTTATGACCTGTTTATGCGCCGCGAGCTGATTATGCTGGGCGAGAACATTGTCAATGAAAGCTATGACATCAATCTTGATAATGATGCGATGTCGACCATTTCCATGGCCGAAGGGCAGTTGTTTAACCTGGCCGAAAGCGGTGACATGAAAGGCGGTTTTGTCACCTTACGTGATTCGGTTATTACCGCAATTGAACTGGCCGAAAAGGCCTATAAATCCGATGGTCATGTAACCGGTATTACAACCGGTTTGCGCGATATGGACAAAAAACTGGGCGGGTTGCAAAATTCTGACCTGCTTATCCTGGCCGCGCGCCCATCTATGGGTAAAACATCGCTGGCCGTTAATATGGGCTTTAATGCCGCGAAAAAATACGCTGAAACAGGCGGTAAAGAGGGCGGCATTGTCGGCTTCTTCTCTCTGGAGATGTCCGCCGACCAGCTGGCCACCCGTATTCTCTCCGACCAATCGGGCATATCCGGTGATGCTATTAAGAAGGGCAATATCCGTCAGGATGATTTCCGCAAATTTGTCGAGGCCTCTCAAGTGCTTTCGCAAGTGCCGCTGCATATTGATGACACGCCCGCCTTAACCATTGGCGCCGTGCGCCAACGCGCCCGCCGTTTAAAACGCCAGCACGGCCTGAATTTATTAATCATTGACTATCTTCAGTTATTGCGCGGTAACGGGTCACGACAATCCACCGACAACCGGGTGAATGAAGTTTCGGAAATCACCCGTGGTCTGAAAGCCATCGCCAAGGAATTGAATATTCCTGTGATCGCGCTGTCACAGCTTTCCCGTGCCGTTGAACAACGTGAAGACAAGCGCCCGCAACTCTCTGATTTGCGCGAATCCGGTTCAATCGAACAAGATGCCGATGTCGTGATGTTTATTTACCGTGATGAATATTATCTGTCCCGCGCCGAACCCGAGGTGGGCACCGAAAAGCATTTGGAATGGCAAGACCGTATGGCCCGCGCGCATAATGTGGCCGAAACCATCGTCGCCAAGGCCCGTCACGGCCCGATTGGTACTGTTAAGCTCTACTTTGATTCCAATGTAACCCGCTTTAGTGATCTTGACATCGCCCATGATGGCGGGGACTACGAATAAGCAAACCAACGGAGCCGTCAGGGATCATCATGCCTTATAACCAGACGAGGCAATTTGCCGCCCAACTTATGATCGACCTTCCGGCTCTGGCATCCAATTACAAACTTTGTCAAACCCGCGTTGGCCCGCATTGCGAGGTGGCCGCGGCCGTCAAAGCCGATGCCTATGGCATAGGCATATCCGAAGCCGCCCCGGTGCTGGCCGGTGCTGGTTGTAAGAGCTTCTTTGTTGCCACATTAGAAGAAGGTATTGAATTGCGCGCCCTGTTCGGCAGCGCCGCGCATAAAATCTATATCCTGAATGGGCTGCAAAAAGATGCGGAAGATATTATTGATTTTCATTCACTGACGCCGGTCATTAACTCTCTGCACGAACTGGAATTATGGGCCGCTTACGCAAAACGAACCAGACCGTATCTAAAATGCGCCCTGCATATTGATACCGGCATGGCGCGGCTTGGGCTCACTCCGGACGAACTGGAACATTTGCAAAACCGCATAGGGGAATTTGCCGATATTCTGGACATAGAAATCGTGATGAGCCATTTTGCCTGCGCCGATGAAAAGGGGCATCCCTTCAACGAAATACAAGCGCAAAAATTTCAAAACGCGGCGGACTCTTTTGTATTTTCAAAATTTTCACTGGCCAATTCCTCTGGGCTTTTTCGAAAAGATGACTGGCATTATGACATGGTGCGCCCGGGCATGTGCCTGTATGGATTAAACCCGACGCCTGAAACAGACAATCCCATGAAACCGGTTGTCAAACTTGCTGTCCCTATTTTACAACGCCGCCCCCTGCCCGAAGGGAAAAGCGTTGGTTACGGCGCCGACTGGGTCGCCGCCAGCGATACAGAACTTGCCACCATTCAACTTGGTTACGCCGATGGCTTTGCCCGCCTGGCCGGTAACAAGGCCAAATTATATTGGCAAGGGCATCCCTGCCCTGTAGTTGGGCGCGTATCCATGGATCTGAGCGTTATATCGCTGGAAAATGTTCCAAGGGACCTGCTCCCGCATCCGGGTGATATGATCGAGGTCTTTGGCCCGCATCAAAGCGTGGATGATCTGGCATGTGATATGGGCACGATTGGGTATGAACTTTTAACCATGCTCGGGAAACGGTATAACCGCCGCTATGAGCGCTAGGTAAGGGTTTCAATGTCCGCGGCCAGCTTGTCCACACGCGGCGCGTATACCGCATTAAAATCGGCTATGGTTTCAGTCTTCACCATTCTCATCTCCGGCGGTAAATCGGCATCGGCCAGCGGGGCATACACATTGTAAATATCGGGCGGCATACGGAAATCCCACCATTCTTGCGGCAAGGGCAGCAAAGGCAGATCAAGCACTGCTGCGGCGCGGGCCATGGCATCATCCAGCATATGGCGGTTGGCACTTTGCTGCGGGCTCAAGGCTTTGTATGCGCGGTGAGCGGGGTTTTGATCGGGATGGGACGATGGGGAAAGATGGTCAAAATCCGTTCCCATATCCAACAAGGCTTCGGCCTGATCCAGCAAGGCAATATCAATCGCCATGCCGCGCGGATGCGCGCCGCTTCCCGGCGGGGACAACAATCTGGGCTCTTCCATCCATGATGGATTGGCCTTTACAATCGGGCTGCGGGCCATTTTATCCTGCGCATCGCTGGTACGCAGGCCATCATACAACACAAAGGAAACCTGATGGTTTTTATGCGCAAGGCAGGCGGCCAGCAAGACAATGCGCGCCAGGTCACGGTGCAGCCATAACCGCGCGGCAGGTGCATAAACTGGCCCGAAAATATTGGGCGGGCGATCATGGGCATAGGCCAGATTAACCGTTAAAGGGAAACGCCCGGCAAACATATCCATGGGGTACAGGTCCTGATGATTGATATTTTCCATGGCATCTTACCTTTTTATAGATTTATCACTGGACGAATCCATTACAATTATCTAATCTCTACCCTTTGTTTAACCATATGATTTTACAAAGTTTGTTCAATGAATTCTGCGCCTGAAAGCCTAGCATATACTCTGGATGAAGAAAACACATCTTTTTTAACAAAGGTGCTCAACAGTATTCAGGCTGTTGGCCATACCATTTTATATTTTCTTGAACTGGTGGGGCGCATCAGCCGTTTTATCGGCAAGGCCATTGCACATTGCTTTATGCCGCCTTTTTTCCCGGCACAAATTCTGCGGCAAATCATAGATATCGGATATTATTCCCTGCCGGTTGTGGGTATGACGACCTTGTTTACCGGTATGGTGCTGGCACTGCAAACCTATACAGGGTTTACGCGTTTCAACGCCGAAAGCGCGGTTGCGGCCGTGGTTGTCATCTCTATCACCCGTGAATTGGCCCCTGTTCTGGCCGGTTTGATGGTTGCCGGGCGTATCGGGGCGGCCATTGCCGCAGAAATTGCCACCATGCGCGTAACCGAACAAATTGATGCGTTAACAACATTGTCGGTAAACCCGTTTAAATATTTAATTGCGCCGCGCGTTATCGCCGGTACGCTGATGCTGCCGTTACTGGTTTTAATCGGTGATATCATCGGCGTATTCGGCGGATACATGGTTGGCGTACACTCACTGGGTTTTGGCGCCGGGTCCTATATAACACAAACATGGGACGTCCTGGAATCCATGGATGTGATTTCCGGTCTGGTCAAGGCCGGCGTGTTTGGATTTATCGTCAGCATTTTGGGCTGTTATCACGGCTATCATTCAGCCAGAGGCGCACAGGGCGTGGGCGCGGCCACCACCAATGCCGTGGTATCATCGTCCATTCTGATTCTTATCTTTAACTATATCATCACGCAGGTCTTTTTCTCATGAGTACGGCCCAGCCCAATACCCCGAAAATTTCACTTCAAGGCGTCACCAAAAGTTTTGGCCCCAAAAAAGTGCTGCAAGGCATTGATCTGGATGTTCCGGCCGGAAAATCACTGGTTGTGATCGGCGGATCAGGAACCGGTAAATCGGTTATGTTGAAATGTATTTTGGGCCTGATAGAAGCTGATCAGGGCTCTATCCTGATTGATGGTCAGGACACCACCCATCTAAAAGGCCATGACCGTGATGAAATGATGGGAAAATTCGGCATGTTATTTCAGGGCGCCGCCTTGTTTGATTCCCTGAAAGTATGGGAAAACGTGGCTTTTGGTCTGGTACAAGGACGCCAGATGAAGAAAAGGCAAGCCCAGGAAATCGCCATCGAAAAACTGATTGCGGTTGGCCTGCGTCCCGAGGTCGGGCATTTATATCCGGCCGAACTGTCAGGCGGCATGCAAAAACGCGTGGGACTGGCCCGGGCCATTGCCGCCAACCCGGAAATTATTTTCTTTGATGAACCCACAACGGGGCTGGACCCCATTATGGCCGATGTCATTAACGAATTGATCCGTGATTGCGTGGGCAAGCTGGGTGCCACCGCATTATCCATCACGCATGATATGGGGTCGGTACGCAAGATTGCGGATGAAGTTGCCATGATTCACGATGGAAAAATAATCTGGCAAGGCCCGATTGAAAAACTGGATAATTCGGGCAATGCCTATGTTGATCAGTTCATCCATGGCCGCGCCTCAGGCCCGGTGACAAAGCACGGCACACATACAATACAAAAACAAACGGCGTCATAACGTCATAATTTTGCTTTATTTGATTTTTAGGCTTTAAAAATCTATTTGATTAACAGACACAGGACCTTTAGAACCGAATAATGCGCTATATCTGGTATGGATTTTTAGGATTGGTTTCTCTCGGCCTCATCGGATTGGTGGTCGGCGTTGCCGGATTCATTTTCGCCATTAATTATTTTGCGAAAGATTTGCCGGATTATTCCCAGCTGCAAAATTACCAGCCGCCCATCGTGACCCGTATTTATGCCGGTGATGGTCGCCTGATGGCGGAATTCTCTAAAGAAAAACGCATTTTTGTCGCGATTGAAAATATCCCTGACCTTGTTAAAAATGCCTTCATCGCCACCGAAGATCAGAATTTTTACGACCATAACGGCGTTGATTACAAAGCCATCGCCCGGGCCGCACTAACAAATGTAAAAAATATCGGGATGGGACGCCGCCCGGAAGGGGCTTCCACCATTACCCAACAGGTTGCAAAAAATTTCCTGCTATCGAATGAGGTCCGGCTGGAGCGCAAAATCCGCGAGGCCATATTGGCCCAGCGCATGGAAAAAGTTCTAACCAAAGACCAGCTGTTGGAACTGTATTTAAACGAAATCTATCTGGGCGCTGGAACATACGGCGTGGCCGCGGCGGCCCTGCATTATTTCGACAAATCCCTTGATGAACTTAGCGTGGCCGAAGCGGCCTATCTAGGCGCGCTGCCCAAGGCGCCAAATAATTATCATCCCACCCGCAAAACCAAGGCCGCGACAGAGCGCCGCAATCTTGTCATTCGCCGGATGCTGGATGAAAACTATATCACGCAGGCCCAGGCCGAAATCGCAACAGCCAAGCCTTTGATTGTGGTAAAACGCGATGAAGACAAAATCGTACGCGCCCCGTATTTCGCCGAAGAAGTACGCCGCGAACTGGCCGAAGCCTATGACGAAGACGGGCTGTATAAAGGCGGTCTGGCGGTACGCAGCTCAATTGACCCGAAATTACAATCCATTGCGCAAAATGCCTTGCGTAACGGCTTGATTGCCTATGACCGCCGCCACGGGTATCGCGGCCCGTTCACCAGCCTGAAAACCATGGCCGATTGGCGTGAACAGCTGCGTAATATTGATGTACCCAGCGATATTATTGATGAATGGGATCTGGCCGTGGTTTTAAGTCTGGATGCCAATAAGGCCGAATTGGGTTTTACCGATAAGCCGCAAGGTGTTTTAAAGCTGGAAAAAGCCAAATGGGCGCGTAAATACCTGAACGAAGGCTATGCCAGAGGGCCCGAGATCACAGCCATGACCGATTTATTCAAAGAGGGCGATGTTATTATCGTTGAGGCGGTTAAAGGCAAAACATCCGATGATAACAAGAAAAAAACCGAATACGAACTGCATCAGGTGCCCGATATTCAAGGCTCAATCATTGCCATGGACCCTCACACCGGCCGCGTTCTGGCCATGCAGGGGGGCTGGTCTTATGATTACGGATCATCGGAATTCAACCGCGCCACACAGGCCTTGCGCCAGCCCGGCTCCGCCTTTAAGCCGTTTGTCTATCTTGCCGCATTGGACAAAGGCTTTACTCCGGCGACACTGGTTTTGGATGCCCCCTTTGTTATTGAAGACCGCCCTGGCCATTTCTGGCGGCCGACCAATTATTCCGGTGAATTTTATGGCCCAACCCCCATCCGTGTTGGCGTTGAAAAATCTAAAAACCTGATGACTGTCCGCCTGGCCGATTTCATCGGTATGGAAACCATTTCCGATTACGCTGAAAAATTCGGTGTTATTCAGGATATGCCCGAACAGTTATCCATGGCCCTTGGCGCCGGGGAAACAACGTTGCTGGACATGACCACCGGCTATGCGCAATTTGTGAATGGCGGTAAGAAAATCACCCCGACCTTTGTTGACCGTATTCAGGATCGCAATGGAAAAACCATTTTCAAGCACGACACCCGGCCCTGTCAAAACTGCGGCGATCGCATTCGTTGGCAGGGACAAACCGTTCCCGAAGTTCCCGATACGCGTGAACAAATTTCCGACCCGCGTACCGTTTTTCAAATTGTGTCCATTCTGGAAGGGGTTGTTCAGCGCGGGACCGCCGTTCGTTTAAAATCTCTGGGCTATCCATTGGCCGGAAAAACCGGAACCACCAACAAATCAAAAGATGCCTGGTTTATTGGCTTTTCCCCCAATCTGGCCGTCGGCGTATTTACAGGTTTTGATGACCCGCGTTCGCTGGGTAAACGCGAAACCGGATCCTCCATCGCCGTTCCCATTTTCAAGGAATTCATGCAAAACGCCTTGAAAGGCACCGCCCCCATCCCGTTCCGGCAACCCGAAGGCATTCGCAATGTCAAAATCAATGCCGATACGGGCGCACGGGCACGCCCGGGCGATGAACGCACGATATGGGAATCATTCCTGATTGGAACAGAACCCACCGACCAGATTTACATTCTGGACGGCAACGGTGTGAACCCGATGCCGCAAGGCGGGTTGGTCAATGGTGATGACTATATTCACTTTAATGGTCAGACCGTAAATGACGATGAAGGCTTTATTCGTTACGAAAACCCATCCCGGAATAATAATGCCGCCACAACCGGCACTGGTGGCCTGTACTAATGCGAAACGGTTAAAGCGGTGAAAGCCCTGAAAGCAGTGTAACCAATGCAAGCGATAAAGGCCGCGAAAACAGTAAAACCGTATAAGCCACATCATAAAACCGCATTGTGGCTAATGGCGCCTTTGGGCCTTATTGGTTACTGTTCATCCATATCTTCATCTTCATCACCGGACTGGCCGCAACCGCACCCCACGCCATGAACATGCCCGCCGGATGATCCGGGCCGCAAATGACCGCCCGTCATAAAGGTTGTGCCATATTGAAAGCGGCTCAAATTAAGCACATCTTTTTTGCGGATGGTTTTTTATCCTCGGTCTGGCTCATAATTTGCTCCCTTCTTACAAGACATTTGCATTTACACATCTCTTATTGCATTTTAACGGCCGAGCAAAGTAAAATCATGCAGCCCGACACAACACAACAAATGCGAGTAAGCGCTATGAACATGAACGAGGCCATTGAGGCCATCTATACATCTTTAGAAAATGACAACGAAGACATCGATTTTCACATCGCCAATCTTAAAGCCGCGATGAAAGAAGAAGACGCCAAAGAAGCCGTATTCCAAACCGAGCGTCTGGCACAAAATAACCGTCAAGGCCGTAAAGTCATGCAGGCATATTTTAAAAAACGCGGCATTAAAGTTGTCTTCAATACCTAAACCTCTGATTTATGATCCGCCGCTGGATCCGCTCAAAATCATCCATCAGGATGACGATTTACTGGTGCTGTCGAAACCAGACGGCCTGCTCAGCGTTCCCGGCAAAGGCGCACATCTGGCCGATTGCATGGAATCGCGGGCGCGCGCACAATTCCCGAATGCCTTGCTGGTGCACCGGCTGGATATGGATACATCCGGCCTGTTTATTATGGCCATGAATAAAAAGGCGCAAATTCACCTTGGCCAGCAATTTGAGCGCCGCAAGATCGACAAAACCTATATTGCGCGCGTGTCCGGCCACCCAAAGCAAGATCACGGCTTTATTGATCTGCCGCTGCGTTGTGATTGGCCAAACCGCCCCATGCAAATGGTCTGTCACGACCACGGCAAACCATCGCAAACACATTGGCGCGTCATCGCCCGCGAACAGGATTACCGCAACGATCGGGCCGAAAACCAAACCCCGGCGGAAACCGCACTGATTGAGCTAAAGCCCATTACGGGACGATCGCATCAATTGCGCGTGCATTTACAAGCGCTGGGTTTTCCCATTCTGGGCGATATGCTCTACGCCCCCTATGCGGTTGAAAAAACATCGCACCGGATGGAGCTGCACGCCCTGCATATCACGCTGTACCACCCGCAAAGCAATGACCGTCTGAGCTTTAGCGACCCTTGCCCTTTTTAATAGGCCGCGCCTAAGCCCCTGAGCGCGTAAACAGCACCACCCCGCATAATATAAGGACAAGCGCGGCAATGCGTTCCCAGCCAATATCAATATGCATCGGCAATAAAAACCCGGTTTTATCGATAATCAGCGCTCCGGCCAATTGCCCCGCGACAAACAGCGCAATCATCAATGCCGCGCCAATAACCGGCACCACCGATATACTGACGAACACAAATACAGCCCCCAGCACGCCGCCAAGCCACATCCAGGGGGCGGTTGCCGAAACCTCACCAAGCCGCGGAACATTGCCCGTGGCCACCAATAAACCGCCCAGCACAACCGTCCCCACGGCAAAAGAACAAAATGTGGCCACCAGCGGCCCGCCCATAATCCCGCCCAGCCGCGCATTAATCGGCGCCTGAAAGGCGATCATCGACCCCGCCAATAACGCGGCCAGCATGGACAATATTTTAACGCTCATCATTGGCATTGATCCCGTGTTGCATGGGGGTGAAAAACCGGCAATGGGCCGTATCCAGCCGCACAAAAACGGCCCGCACGCACCACATAACCCCTTGATATTAAACCTATATTCCGCTTCGTCATTTCGTTTGTTCCTTTTAGGGGGGTGGGGGGTATGCCCCCGCGCCCGCCACAAAAATTAAAAAGACAATAGTATGATTAAATTCCTATTTTGTCAAAAATATTGTCTTCGTTTTATGTCTCCTAAACTATAAAATAGCACGGGTAAGCGAGTTGATTACCCCTATCCGTGATTAGAATAGAGCGTCACCCGCGAGGAGTAAAACAACGCGGCAATCTATAAACCGCCACCATGGATTGCCACGCACCCTAAAGGGCGCTCGCAATGACGAAGAGTTTTATCCTACTTATTTTTTCTTTCCACGATACTTAAAGAAATTTTTATCGTGCTTTATCCTATTCGCTACTGAGGCAGCTCTACCATGTCGATCTTGAACACCTTTATAAAAACCGTCAAAACTCATTAAAAATATAACTATTAAAAAAATAAAATATTTTTCAATAAATTCATCTATATATGCAAATTCTATATAAAATAGGGTTTGTCGTAATAAGTCTTTATTTAATTGTGTGTAAATATGTAACAGAGAAAATAGAAAAGTATAAAGAAATAAAAAAACTCTTTTTCTATAGTAGGTAGTTTCTATATCCTCAAGATGTTTTAAAAACCCTTCATTTTTTATAGCTTTATAAATAACGACATAATTCTCTCTAGCTATATTGTTCGCCTTATTATAGCTAGTTTTTTTCACCGCTTTAAATGTTTTATCACCTGCACTAGTCAGTGTTTTAAAAATAAAATTAATTATAATCCCAACAATTATTAGGAAAACAATCTCAGAAAGACCTACATCTTGAAACTTGCCTGCTACTTCTTTTAAGAGATCAATCATCCATCACTCCCATTCAATCGTCCCCGGCGGCTTAGACGTCACGTCATAGACCACGCGGTTGATCCCTTTGACCTCGTTAATAATCCTTGTACTGACGCGGGAAAGAAATTCATGGTCGAAATGATAGTAATCGGCCGTCATGCCGTCCACGGAAGTGACGGCGCGCAGGGCGCAGACGAAATCATAGGTTCTGGCATCGCCCATCACGCCGACCGTCTGGACGGGGAGGAGGACGGCGAAGGCTTGCCAGATGGCATCATAAAGGCCCGCATTGCGAATTTCTTCCAAGTAAACCGTGTCGGCCTTGCGCAGAATTTCCAGCTTTTCCGGTGTAATTTCACCCGGCATACGAATGGCCAGACCCGGCCCCGGGAAGGGGTGGCGTTTGATAAAGTCTTCGGGCATACCCAGCGCGCGGCCAAGGTCGCGCACCTCGTCTTTGAACAGCTCGCGCAACGGTTCCACCAGTTGCAATTCCATATGTTCGGGCAGGCCGCCAACATTGTGGTGGGATTTAATGGTCACCGATGGGCCGCCGGTAAATGATACGCTTTCGATCACATCAGGGTAGAGCGTGCCCTGCGCCAGGAAATCGGCGCCGCCCACCTGCTTTTTACACTCATCAAAGACCTCGATAAACAGCTTGCCAATGGTCTTGCGTTTGGCTTCGGGGTCTTTGACACCATCCAGCGCGTGCAGGAAAATCTTGCTCGCATCCTCATGGATCAGCGGGATGTTGTAATGATTTTTAAACAGGGAAACGACTTGTTCACTCTCGCCCGCGCGCATCAAGCCGGTATCAACATAGATACAGGTCAGTTGATCGCCAATGGCCTCATGGAGCAGCACCGCCGTCACCGAACTATCCACCCCGCCGGACAGACCGCAAATAACTTTGCCGCCGCCGACCTGCGCGCGAATTTTGGCGATCGCCTCATCCTTAAAGGCGTTCATCGTCCAATCGCCCTTACATCCGCAGATATCGCGGGTAAAATTCTTCAACAGCTCACGGCCATGGGGGGTGTGCACGACCTCCGGGTGGAACTGTACGCCATAGAATTTGCGCGCATCATCCCCGACCAACGCAAATGGGGCGCCCTGTGATTTACCGATAATGTGGAACCCCGCAGGCAGTTTGGCAACATGGTCGCCGTGGCTCATCCAGACCTGTTCATGCGCGCCTTTTTCCCAGATATTTTTGGTAATGGGCGACACATCCACCACATCAACATAGGCGCGGCCAAATTCACGGCCTTCGGATTCGCCGGCTTCGACCACGCCGCCCAATTGTTGCACCATAACCTGCTGGCCGTAACAAATGCCAAAAATCGGCAGACCCAGATCAAAAACCCCTTGTGGAACGCGCGGGGACCCTTTTTCAGTGACACTGCAAGGCCCGCCGGACAAGATAATGCCCTTGGGATTATAGGCCTTGATTTTATCCATATCGGCCTGATTAAACGGCCATATTTCACAATAAACACCACTTTCGCGCACGCGGCGCGCAATCAGCTGGGTAACCTGTGATCCGAAATCCAGTATCAGAATATGATCGTGGTTTTTGGTAATATCAGGAATGGGGGAAGCGGCGCTCAGGGTCATTTTTATCTCTATTGAATTGAATTATAATACATAGCCCTTAGGTTTTAACCGCAAGCGGCATCAGACACAAAGGTTTTTTTCGCAGATTTTAACGGGGGGTATCATGACCAACAAGGCTTGGAAGGTCATCACATTCCTGTTTATAATAATGTTTTTTCAAAAGGAGCATTGCCGAGCCATGACCAAGCCAACCATCTCTTTCGAGTATTTCCCGCCCAAAAGCGAAAAAGCCGAAACCGCGCTATGGGATGCGATGGACAAACTGGCCATGCTGGACCCGGCCTATATGACGGTGACGTATGGCGCGGGCGGGTCAACCCGTGACGGCACGCTGGCCACGTTAAAAAAGGCCCGTGACCGGTTCGGCATTCCGCTGGCTTCGCACCTGACTTTCATTAACACCACAAAAGACGATATGTACGCATTGGTGGATGAATTATGGGATGAAAATATCAAACATATTGTCGCCTTGCGCGGGGATATGCCGGGCGATCTGCAATGGCCGCTGGAAAATGATGAGAATTATTTCCAGTACACATCCGATTTTGTTGCGGGTCTGGTGGCGCGCCACCCGTTTGAAATTTCGGTCGGATGCTATCCGGAAAAACACCCCGATGCCCCCTCAATGGACGATGATTTACGCGCGCTGAAGCTGAAATGCGATGCCGGGGCCACGCGGGCCATCACGCAATTCTTTTTTGACAACGACCTATTTTACAGATTCCGCGATCAATGCGAAAAAATCGGCATTGAAACGCCGATTGTGCCGGGGTTGCTGCCGATTCATGATTTTAAATCCATGTGCAATTTTGCCGGTAAATGTCAGGCCAGCGTGCCGGACTGGTTGCATGGACGGTTCGAAGATGTCAGTGATGAAGACGCCCATAAAATTGCCCTTGATCTGTTGGTTGGGCAAAGCGAAGATCTGGCCGCAAATGGTGTGGAGCATATTCATTATTACACATTGAACAAGGCGGACATGACCACAGAAGCCTGCGTGGCGCTTGGTTACAAGGCCAAGGCAGCCGCCTGACCAACCGGCCATAACCGATATTTTAATTGACATATATAGGGATTTTATAGCATATAATCCCTATTCAATTTTAGTACACGCATAGAAATAATATAAATGCACAGGGTTTTATAATGTCCAAAACAGTCATTTCTTCATTGCAACTGCCGATGGATCAATACGCCTCTTTTGCCGATTGGGCGCAGGATATGGACCGCTGGGTCAAACAAGCCAAAGAAGACGGCGCCGCCCTTGTTTTATTCCCGGAATACGGGTCGCTGGCGCTGGGCAGTTTGTTACCGGAAGACGACAGGCAGGATGGGGAGCGCATGTTGCGGGCCATGCAAAAATTCCTGCCGGATTTTCAAAACACCTTTGAGACACTGGCCCGCCAATACGGCCTCACCATTGTCGCCAGCAGCTTTCCAGTCACCCAAGGCGATATTATATACAACCGGGCCTTTGTTTATGCGCCGGACGGCCACCTGCAAGGGCATCAGGATAAATTAATTCTGACGCGTTTTGAAAGAGAACGTACATCGGTTCAGGCCGGTCAAACCATCAAAATGTTCGATGCGCCATTTGGGCGTTTTGCCATTGCCATTTGTTTCGACAGCGAATTTCCGGTGATCGTCCGTAAAATGGTGGATGCCGATGCCCGCCTGATTTTGGTACCCAGCTGTACCGGGTCCATGGCCGGGTTTCACCGCGTCCGTATCGGATGTCAGGCCCGCGCGCTGGAAAACCAGATCCCGGTCGTCCAAAGCGCCACAGTAGGCCCGGCGCCATGGCAAAAAATCGCCGACACCAATCACGGATCCGCCGGATTTTACGGCCCGCCCGATCACGGTTTTTCTTCCGACGGCATCATCGCACTTGGCGCCGCTGATGAACCTTGCGTTGTCAGCGCGACCATAGATTTCGATGCGTTCGATAATGTACGCCGCAACGGACACGTTCTGAACTGGTCATACTGGACCGAACAAGACAGAAAAATGGAGGTCGCATGACAACACTGGCCAAAATCGAAAGTCCCCGCTTAATTGTTGATGATTTCACCGAAAATGATTTTCCTTTCCTGATGGACATCTTCGCCGCCATGAAAAAGGTCGGCCAGAGCTGGTACAACGTCGATGCCGATAAACCGGCAACCGTACAAAATTTCCTGGATCAGGCACTGGATAACAAAAATGCCGCCCAACGTGAAACATTCCGCATGGCCGTTCGTAAAAAACCCGATAATGGGCAACACAATGAAGCAAACGAATTAATCGGCTATGTTTCGCTATGTGAAATCTTCAAACACGGCAACGGATTACCCGATACCGGCATATTAATCACACCTGATTATCAACGCGGCCGTTATGGGCGCGAAGCCCGTCTGGGGTTAATGATGATGGCCTTTTCCATGGGGCTGGAGGCAATTTATTGCGACATTGAATTGCAAAACCACGCCTCGCAAAGCAACGTACGGGGCATGGGATACCAGCAATTGACCCATGCGGACGGCAGCCCGCGAACCTATAGTATTCAAACGCTTAAAGGGACGAAATCGGTTTACCGTTTCGGCCTGAAGCACGATGATTTCTGGAACACCATTCCGGGTCTGGTATCAGATCATGTCACAAAATGCGGCTGGGACCCACGCCTGAGCAACGATTTTAATGCCGCAGTACAAGGCGCACAAACCACGCGCCCCAAAGCCATTACCATGGATATTGCCAAGGCATTCGGACCATTTTCCGTTTCGGTACATGACAGTGCCCCCACCCATGCGCCGTGATAAAAACGAATGGCGGGACGGCCCACGACATCAACAGACAATTCAACAACAAACAATTCAAAAGGTAATCATGGCTGGATCCACCCGTTTTAATATCAACAGTCTTTGCCTGCTTTTGGGCTTGATACTCTGTTTCAATATAGCCTTGTTATATTCTGGCCCCGCCCTCGCGCATATTGTGCCCGGCGATGGCCAGGGGCATGATTTCGAACATTACACCAGCGACCCCGCACAACCGCTTTATTCCAAAATGGCCGAATGCGCGGCCATCTATAAAACCACCGCGCGTTATGCCATTGATGCGGTCGTCAATGCCGATGAAAAACAGACCTTCACCGCCCACGCGGAAGCCTTTAAAAGCAAAGCCCTGCACATCGCCACAAAAATGGATATCAGTGACCCGGAACAACAAATAACCACGCGTTATAATCACGTTTATAAAATATGGCGCGGGCGATGGGATTTCAAAAACGAACAGGACAACCTTGGCCTTATTTGGGATAACCGGGCCTGGATGAATTATTGCAAAAAAACGGGCCGCAGCTATAACGTGTTTGTTGATTAATTATAACAATACACTTGATAACTTTGTTTCCGCCCTTGCCCCGCGCGCCTGAAATAGGCACACTTGAAATGAAGTTATTCATATTAAAAATAAGTGGAAATACCCCATCAAATCTTGCCCGCCCCATATAAAAACCCTGGATACCTATTGCCGGAAATTCAGGGAAGCGCAAACACAAAAAGCCCTGTTTCAATTAGTCACAACCTTCGGAGCCTTTGTCCTTTTGTCCGGTCTAATGGGCTGGGGGCTTGCCAATGGTTTATACTGGCCACTGATCGGTAACGTAATCACAGGCGGCCTGTTGGTGCGGCTGTTTATTATTCAGCATGATTGCGGGCACCGTTCTTTTTTCCGGTCTAAAATGGCCAATGATACCATTGGCCGGTTTCTCAGCTTTTTCACCTTTACCCCCTATGGATTTTGGCGCAGCACCCACAACATGCATCATGCCGGATCGGGCAATCTGGATTACCGCGGAATCGGCAGTATTGACACCTTAACGGTACAGGAATTTCAGGCGCTGCCTAAACGCAAACAAATCGAATACCGCATCTACCGGCATCCGGTTATGATGTTGTTGATTGCCACGCCGATTTATATGCTGATTATCCAGCGTATTCCACATGGGAAAAGCTCCCCTTTCTTTCAAAATTATGATGCCCTGTCATTTGCGCGGTCGTGGAAAAGCATTGTCGGACATGATCTGAGCCTTCTGGCCGGCTACGCGTTGATCATTTGGGTCTTTGGCTGGCAATTTGCCCTGTTTGTTTTAATTCCCCCTGCCATTATTGCGGCATGGGTTGGCGGGTGGCTGTTTTATATTCAGCACCAGTTTGAAGAGGGATACTGGGAAACCAAAGATGAATGGAATTTCCACGAAGCGGCAGTGATGGGAAGTTCTTATCTGGTTTTGCCGAAAATACTGCAATGGTTTTCCGGTAATATCGGTCTGCATCATATTCATCATTTATGTGCAACCATTCCCAATTATCGCTTGCAGGAATGTCTGGATGGCAATGAATGTCTTCAAAATCTGAATCGCCTGACCATCAAAGACAGTCTGGCTTGCCTGAAATGGCGGCTGTGGTGCGAAAACACAAAAAAAATGGTCGGCTTTGAGATATTAAAATCCCACGCATAGGCACGCGCCGGTATTTCTGGGCAATATCACTTGCATTGCATGCTGCGCTGCGTTCTAATGATCGGACATTTTTAAAACGCACCTTACATATTTCAGGAGTTAAAATATGACCTTTTCTACGAATTTAGGATTTCCACGCATTGGCGATATGCGCCAATTAAAAAAAGCCGTTGAGAGTTACTGGAAAGGTAACAGCTCGGAACAGGATTTATTGAAAGCAGGGGCCGATATCCGCGCCGAAAACTGGAGCTATCAAAAAGCACAAGGACTGGACCATATCCCATCCAATGATTTTTCTTTTTACGATCAGGTTCTGGACATGACCTGCACGTTGGGTTTGATCCCGTCCCGTTACAAATGGGACGGATCAAGCGTTGATCTGGCCACCTATTTCGCCATGGCACGCGGCGCGCAAAAAGACGGCGTTGATGTGACCGCCATGGAAATGACAAAATGGTACGACACCAATTACCATTACATCGTGCCCGAATTCGAGGGCGGCATGACCCCGAAACTTTCTTCCAGCAAAATCTTTGATCAATTTCAGGAAGCGCTGGATCAGGGCGTTAAAACGCGCCCGGTCTTAATTGGCCCCGCGACCTATACCTTCCTTGGAAAACCGGCCTATGACGAATTTAAACATGAAGACTTCGTACAAAAACTGATCCCCGTTTATAATGAAATTCTGGCCAAGCTGGCCGAAATGGGCGCAGACTGGGTACAAATCGATGAACCTGTTTTTGCGCTGGATCTTTGCCCCATCGGGCAGGGCACCATCAAAAAAGCCTATGACGGGTTGAAAAAACCGGCTGGTCTGAAAATTTTGGTCGCGACCTATTTCGAAAGCCTGAAAGACAATGCCGAACTGGCCTTTGGTCTTCCGGTTGATGGTATCCATATCGATCTATGCCGTAACACCGGCCGCGCCAATACCACATCAAATGACCCGTCAAAAGACCTGGATCAGGCCCTGTCACTGGTGGGTGATAAAGTTCTTTCGCTGGGCGTTGTCGATGGCCGTAATATCTGGCGCAATGATTTATCCAAATCATTGGATCTGATTGAAAAAGCCGTGGCCAAGCTGGGCAATGACAAAGTGTTTGTTGCCGGGTCCTGTTCCTTGTTGCATTCACCGGTTGATTTAAACAGTGAAACGGCGTTGGATGATGAACTCAAAAGCTGGATGGCCTTTGCCCGCCAGAAAGTGACCGAAATTGTCACCCTGTCCAAAGGGGCAAGCGAGGGCCGCAGCGCCATTGAAGGGGCATTGGCCGATAGCAACGCCCTGCAGGCCGCCAAGAAAAGCAGCGCCCGCATCAACAATAAAGACGTACAGTCCCGCGTATCTTCCATTACACCGGACATGAAATCACGCAAATCTCCGTTTGCGACACGTCAGAGCGTTCAGCATGCGGCACTGGATTTACCGGCTTTCCCGACCACGACAATCGGATCATTCCCGCAAACACCGGAAATTCGTAAAGCCCGCGCAGATTTCAAACGCGGCGATATTGACGAAGCCACCTATAAAAAGGCCATGCAGGATGAAATCAAGGCCGTTGTCGATTTCCAGCACGAGGTCGGTATTGATGTTCTTGTTCACGGTGAACCGGAACGCAATGACATGGTTGAATATTTCGGGGAGCAGCTATCCGGTTTCACTTTCTCGAAATTCGGCTGGGTGCAGTCTTATGGCTCACGTTGCGTAAAGCCGCCGATTATTTTCGGCGACGTGTCGCGCCCCAAAGCCATGACCGTCGAATGGTCAAAATTTGCACAAGACCAAACCCAACAAATCATGAAAGGCATGCTGACCGGCCCGATCACCATTTTACAATGGTCTTTTGTCCGCGATGACCAGCCCCGCAATGATACGGCCCGCCAGATTGCCCTTGCCATCCGTGATGAGGTTAGCGACCTGGAAGCCGCCGGCATCAAAATGATCCAGATCGACGAGGCCGCCTTCCGCGAAGGTCTGCCGCTACGCCGCGACGACTGGAAGGAATATCTGGACAACGCCGTTGAGAATTTCCGCCTGACATCCTGCTGCGTGGAAGATCAAACACAAATCCATACGCATATGTGTTATTCGGAATTCAATGACGTGATTGATTCCATTGGTGCCATGGATGCAGATGTTATCTCGATTGAAACATCCCGTTCACAAATGGAATTGCTGGATGCGTTTGTTGAATATAAATACCCGAACGAAATTGGGCCGGGCGTTTACGATATCCATTCCCCGCGTGTTCCATCCCAGGCCGAAATGACCGCCTTGCTGGAAAAAGCCGCCAAAGTGCTAGATATCAAGCAAATCTGGGTTAACCCGGATTGCGGATTGAAAACACGCGGCTGGCCAGAGGTCAAAGAAGCCCTTGAGCACATGGTCGCCGCGGCCAAAGAAATGCGCGAAAAAACAGGCGTCCAATCGCAAAAGGCGGCCTAATTCGCGCCCGCAATACATATATCAATGCCGAAAAACCCGCCCTGTCCGGCGGGTTTTTTTTAGCCGCGCCGCGCATGGTTTATCCGAAAAAGGATCGCAAAAACCATAAAAACCCCAAAAAACCCCATGCCCGCAAAAAATGCATGGCTGTCACGGATTTTAGGAATACCAGGCAAAACGCCCACTGAGAAAGGATTTCGCCGAATTTTAAAAGCCCATATTTTTATCAAAACTATTATTAGCGGCAGAACTGTTGACAGAGATTCCAAAGAGGCGCATACCATTCTCGCTGCCGCAGCGCAGCACAAAAATTTCTAACTCACGAAAGTCAATCAAATGGACAAATTAACCATGAAAAGCAGACGCGCTGTTGCCGCTTTTGTGCTGGCCAGTGAAGCCGCATTATTTGCAAGTCTTCATACACATAGTTCTGAGCACCTTCCGCACAGAAATGACCCGCATGAAGAACGCCGCCGCGTCGTTGAAAGCCGCCGGGAATCACAGGTATTTGAAAAACCGCGTTCAGTGAATATCGACCCGACATTCTAAAACGGGTGGCAATCACCCCGCCTAAAACTATATTGAAGGACCGCACCCCGCATGGGGTGCCCTTTCACCCCCCAACAAATGACACACCGTTCTTTTGCCTTTGCCAGCGCCGCGCCTTACCATCAATTTGCAGTCATCCGCGCTGACAATAATGCCTATGAGCCACCAAACCCATCCACCTGTCATGTTCCATAAAACTTGACTTTTTTATGCGCGCGCGGTATAAAATAGGGACTTTATTTAAAGGGATTATGAAAATGGCATTTGCGAAAACGATGAAAGATAAACTGACCTCTGCCACTTTGGCAATTGGCCTGACTTTTGGAGGCGCCGCCGCCGCTATCGCGGATGAGACCGGCCATAATAATCCTGACGGTAGCGGCATCATTGCCGCGCAGCAACAGGAGATGCCAGCCCCTGCAACGGCTTCATGTGAATCCATCACATCAGATGAGGCCCTGGAGCGTTCTGCCGGAAAAATCGTTCTGCATTATGGCGAAGGATACAGCCAATCCGACATAGAATCTCTAGAAAGAGTAATCGAAAATATGGTGGACATTGAAGTCGAGCTTTATGCAGGCGGACAGGACAACAGTATTGAATTTTATTTCTTCCAAAACAAAATCCCAAAAGTGTTCACATTCGAAAACTCAACACAAATTGCCATTCTGGCCGAAGCATTTGCCAAGAAATACAATCTTGGTCGTTATGCGCAAGCCAGCAATGATCTAGGCTAGTTTCTTAGTTACATATTTAGCGGCATGGCCACAATGCCAGACAGTTCATGATCTTCACCCATGCCGTCTTTCAAGGACAATGCCTGTGCCTCTGCCTCTATTTCCAAACGGTATACGGTATCTTGCAGCAATTTAAAATTGTCCCGCGTGATATTATGCCTGTCAAATTCAATACCTTGAGTTTCTTCGATATGGATGGCGGCGGCTTCGTATTGATCATCAAGAAATCTATTTTTTTCAACCGGCAACATCTCATTAAAGGCTTCAATATCAGGGTTGGTGTCCAATATGTCTTTGATCTCCCGTCTTTTTTCGACAGTAATATCTTTCCTCTCCTTAAGAACAACCAATGCATCCTGGGCGGTGCCTTTTCGCTGCGCGGCCGGCATGGCAAAAAATTCATCGGCCGTGATACCGCTTTCTTTCATCACGGTCTGAAGCGCTTCATTTTCTTTATCTGTCAATTCACTGCTATCGGACGCCGACCATAATGCACTCTCAGGATCATCCAGAACGGTTTGCAACAGATTAATCTGCTCCGTCATGTCCGCAATCTTTGCATCCATATCCCGCAGCACCTGCTGCATCATCGCCTGCATATATAATGAGCGTGACTTTTCGGCATCTTTTTCCGATTGTGAGGCCACAGAACCAAATTTAGCCGCCAGGCGCATCCCGGCATTGGCGATTGAGCTGTTGCCGCTCTGGTCACCATCCATGATGGCCCCGTGCAACGCATGCAGCATTTCATGATCGTGGTTGGCAACCGACCCCGCAAACGCATTCCCCGATGCATTCACGTCTGCATCTGGTACGGCCGGTTGTTCCAATGGTGTGCGGCTATTGATCGCCGCGCTAAAATTCATTTTTAACATTTTTATTCCCTACACACGCACCCAGTGTATGGAATAAAATTAAAAATATTATGAAAAATATATACAATTTAATACAAATTTCATTTAACTTTTATATATTCATAAATTATTGATAATTATAGACAATTACAGGTTGTACGCAGCGGCAAATTGTGTCGCCCTATCCCTTAGTATATGTGCGGATTTGATAAAAAATAGACGGTAAAATGCCGCTAGCCGCGACACTCTTTTTTACCAAAATAGAAAGTTTATTCCCGCCAATGAACCTTAAAAAAAATTTATTGGCGGCGCAAAATAGCGGTAAAAAAGCCGTCGGTATTATGGCGATGCGGCGTTAAACGCATATAAGGTGATCCAATGCCCAGATCAGGATCGACCGGCACAACCCCAAATTCGGGATGCGTGGCCAAAAACGCGGCGATACGGTCTTCATTTTCGGCCGGCAATAACGAACATGTGGCATAAACAAGATGCCCGCCCGGCTTAACCGCCGCGCAGGCGCGTTCCAATATGTCAGATTGTATGGCCGTCAATTCACCCAGATCTGGCCCATAATTTTTCCAGCGCATATCCGGATTGCGGCGCCACGTTCCCGAACCACTGCATGGAACATCCAGCAACACGACATCAAATTTTTCTTTTTGCCGCCGTAACCATTTGCGGTTTCTTTCATCTTCCAGACTGCGGACCTCGACAATATCGGCAATGCCGGCCTTTTTATAACGGCGGCGCCCTTTGTCCAGACGGGACGAATCATTATCCATCGCAACAATGCGACCCTTGCGTTGCATGGCACTGGCCAGCGCCAATGTCTTGCCGCCACCGCCGGCGCAAAAATCAAGAACCTGCATACCGGGGCGCGCGGCGCATAAATGCGCAATCATTTGCGATCCCTCATCCTGTATCTCAACCCACCCTTTGTTAAAGGCTTTGGTTTTTGACAGATAGGCTTTGTTCACACAGCGTAATCCATGGGGGCTCAATGGCGTGCGGGTGGTTTCCACCCCGTCCTTGGCCAATGCGGCTGCGGCCTTTTCAAGATCACAAGTAAAGGTATTCACGCGTAAATCCAGCGTGGCCGCGTGCATCATGGCCTCCATCTCCACCTGGAAATCATCCCCGAAATAGGCACTTAATACATCGGTATAGTCTGGCGGGCATTCGCATAACACCGGCAAGGGCATATCTTTATGTGCAATGCCGTCATGGCTGGTTAAGGTATTGATCAGGGCCAATTCCTCGTCATTCAGGCGGTCCGGCGCGTGCTCAGACCCATCATATAAATCTTTAAACCGGGCGAGCGAATTTTTACGAACCAGCGCCAGATAGCATATCACGCGGTTACGGGCACAATCACGCACATTGAGGTGCTGGCACCACCACCCAAGGCGGGCATGGTGACGCATCATGTCATAGGCATATTCGGCAATGAATGCGCGGTCCTTCGATCCGATATAACGGCGCGGACGCATATAATCGCCAACGGCTGAATCCATCGGAACGCGCGCATCGGCAATGCGGTCCATAATTTCGGTAACGGCTTCTATACGGGCTTGTGGCTTCATGCGCTTATCAATAACGCAAACCGGCGCCATTGAATAGAAAATAATGACACCGGCGCCTTTTTGGCAGCGTTTTGATGCCTATTGGGCTGTTTTGCCTGCTTCTGGATATGTATTTATGCGATTTTCTTCAGCTCCACCAGGAAGACTGACATTTTATCCAGCAAAGACTGCACCTGATCAACCGTTGGGCCGGATAGATCCTGCGTCGCGGTTTTAACCGACCCGGCCGCCGTATCAACTTGCGTGATCGTTTCATTCATGCCGCGCACATTCGTTACCACGTCATTGGTGCTTAAGGCCGCATTTTCCGCGCTTTGGGCAATTTCGCGCGAGGCCGCACTCTGTTCTTCAATGGCCGCCGCCACAGTGGTTGCAGCACCGTCAAATTCTTCAATCACCTTGCCGATCTCTCCGAACGCGACCACCACCTCATTAATGGCTTGTTGTATATTTCCAACCAGAACGGCAATTTCTTCGGTTGCGCCCGTGGTTTCTGACGCCAAATCCTTGACCTCACTGGCAACAACGGCAAAGCCCTTACCGGCTTCACCGGCCCGCGCGGCCTCAATCGTCGCATTTAATGCCAAAAGATTGGTCTGACCGGCGATGTTTTCAATCATGTTGATCACTTCCCCGATTTTATCGGCAGTTTGTGTCAGGACCTTCATAGTTTCCTGATTTTTAATCGTATACTGAACCGCGTCCTTGGCCATTTGCGAGGTTTTGGCCATCTGCTGGGTTATTTCCGCAATGCAGCTGGACATCTCCTCGGCCGCGGCGGATATGGTCTGCACATTGGCGGAGGTATTGTCAGAAATTTTTACGGCTTGCTGCGCGCCCTGATTACAGGATAAAACACTTTCCTGCAACGTACCGACAGACCCCTCGAACACCCCGGCTGTGCTTTTAATATTGGCCACCACGTCTTTTAATGATGCGTCAAAATCATTGGCAATTTCCCCAAAGCCATTCATTTTCTGTTCCACGCTGCCCATGGCGCGGTTAATGACCTGCGCCCCGTATAACATGGACCCATGCATGCCCCCTTCAAGAATACGGCGATAATACTGATTGCGTGAGACATGTTCCATAGCGGCCGTTGATTCGCGTATAAATGAATCCACCGCATCAGTCAGGGCATTCACGCTCCATTGCAATTCCTTAATATTACCGCCATCGGTGATCGAGGTAATCCGTTTTTCGAAATCACCGCGCGCGAGCGCCTTGCACGCATCGGCCGTACGCACCAGTTCTTTTTCTGCCGCGTGAAGAGACCGAAAGGAATAGACCAGAATCAGCAATGAAAAGCCCATAACCGTACTGCCCGTTACATACATACCGGACCCGAAACTAAACAACAGGGAAATAACCCCGAACAACCCGGCAAAAATCAGCAAATACTTAGCTTTGGAGAGAGAAGATAAATCGCGCATAATCAGTGCCTTTCTGTTGAATGATCTCTTGCAAGGCGTCATAAGAATGGCGCAGCCCCTCCTTACGGTTGCTGTGCTTGCCTTCCTCGGTCAGCAAGTGATCGTATAGCGGTATAATCGTGTCTTTTACAATTTTTTGATCCGGCACGCGGCGGGTGGAATGATACCCACAGACAGAATGATTGGTATCAAATGACGGGGTCACGTGGGCCAAAACCCAATAATGGTCGCCGTTTTTGCACATATTCTTCACATAGGCGAAAATTTCATGCCCGCCCGCCAGCGTATCCCATAGCAATTTAAAAACGCAGCGCGGCATGTCGGGATGACGAATAATACTATGGGGTTTGTCTAATAAATCACTTTCATCAAAACCCGATATATCCATGAAAGTTTTATTGATATAGGTAATATGCCCTTTCAGATTGGTTTTACTGACGATGATATCTGCGGCGTCGAAATACCGTTCCTTGCCTGTCGGATTGATATTCATTTACAAATTCCTTTAAATAAATACACCTGTTTTCTTTATACTTATAAATTGCCTGTTTATCCTTGACCAAAATCATGTACACAGGAAGGATAAATAACGCGCTTGAAAAAATTCCGTCTATTATAAAAATCCTTATCTTGAAATTTTAACATTCAGGACCAAATTATTTATTAACAGAGATAAGAAGGTATATTATGGATACAATTTTTGATGCCATCACATTGGGTGACATTCCCTTAAAAAACCGCGCCGTAATGGCCCCCCTTACCAGAGGCCGCGCTGGCGAGAGCCGCATTCCCAACGATTTAATGGCCCAATATTATGGCCAGCGCGCCGGTGATGCCGGGCTTATCATTGCCGAGGCGACGGCCATTTCCGAACAGGGGTATGGCTGGCCTGGGGCGCCTGCCATATATAATGATGATCACGAAGACGGATGGAAAAAAGTCACCAAAGCCGTTCATGACAAGAATGGAAAAATCTTTTTGCAGCTTTGGCATATGGGCCGCGTAAAAGACGAAAGCACATACCGGAATAACGAACAGGCCGTTGCCCCCAGCGCAATAGCGGCCAGCCAAAATATTCGCCGCGCCTCCGGTAAAGCCTATCCGGTGCCCCGCGCCCTGGATGCAGATGAATTACCGAGCCTGGTCAATGACTATGTGGACGCGGCAAAACGGGCCTTGCGCGCCGGTTTTGACGGCGTGGAAGTACACAGCGCCAATGGATATTTGCTGGACCAGTTCTTGCGCGATGGATCAAACCAGCGCCAGGATGAATATGGCGGTTCCATCGAAAACCGCATACGGTTTCCCCTGATGGTGATTAAGGCCGTGGCCAAGGCCATAGGCCCGGGTAAAGTCGGGGTTCGCATATCACCCACCAACCCTTTCAATGATATGAAAGATAGTGACCCTGCGGCATTATTCAGTGCCTTTGCCAAAGAATTGAATGCATTGGGGCTTGCCTATCTTCATATTCTGGAACCCATCAGGGAAGAACACGCCTTTGCGAACGGGCCGGTATTCGTGACCCCGATTATACGTAAGGTCTATGACGGGAATTTGATCGTCAATGGCGGTTATGGGCTGGACAGTGCCAATACGGTCATCGCAGATAAAACCGCCAATGCCGTGGCCTTTGGCGTGCCATATCTGGCCAACCCTGATCTGATGGCGCGATTTCAAGCCGGCGCTGATCTGAATGAACCTGATCAAGCCACCTTTTACGCCGGCGGGGCCGAAGGGTATACCGATTACCCCGCACTCGATCAAAACGAAGAAGCCGCCTGATTCAAATTTGCGGCCAATCAATAAAAAGACCCGGGGTGCCAATTTGCATACCCGGGTCTTTGTTATCTAAACGCTGAATGCGTTAAATATTAGTGATCTTCACCATCGTGATGTTCGTCACTGTCGTGCTCTTCATCATACGCATGGTCTTCATCATCTGCGTGATCAGTGTCCATGTCGGCATCAGCTTCGGCTTCAACAGCATCAGCGGCGTGATCGGCAGCTTCTTCAGCGTGATCAGCATCCATATCAGCTTCAACTTCGGCTTCGACAGCCGCATCAACAGCGTGATCGGCAGCATGGTCTTCAGCAAATGCCGGAGCAGCAGCAAACAAAGCAACAGCGGCAAGAACAAGTGTTTTTTTCATGTGTTTTTTTCCTTTTGAAAAATAATCATCGCCAGAAACTACTCCTGACGAAAACGGAGCTACTATGATCCAATTGGATAAATTTGCAAGCAGAAAATATAAGCCGAAAAAAGGGCCAATCATTCAGCCCTTTTGCCCGGATTTTACCCTTCGGCTTTATAGTTCGGGGCTTCCCGTGTGATGGTCACATCATGCACATGTGATTCTTTAAATCCTGCACCGGTCATGCGAATAAATTCCGTTTTATTCTTCATATCCTGAATGGTGGCTGACCCGGTATACCCCATCGCGGCCTTCAGACCGCCAACCATCTGATGAACAACAGCGCCGATTGCCCCTTTATAAGGAACGCGTCCTTCAATGCCTTCGGGAACCAGCTTATTCGATTGCGTTGTACCGGCCTGGAAATAACGATCGGCCGACCCTTTCACCATCGCCCCGACCGAGCCCATACCGCGATAGGATTTATAGGAACGCCCCTGATACAGAATCACTTCACCGGGGGCGGCATCTGTTCCGGCAAACATAGACCCCATCATCGCCACATCGGCGCCGGCCGCAATGGCCTTGGCGAAATCACCGGAATATTTAATACCGCCATCGGCAATAACCGGAATTTTCTTTTTGGCACAAATCTGGGCCGTGTTCATAATCGCGGAGAGCTGGGGCACACCCACACCGGCCACAACCCGGGTCGTGCAGATAGAGCCGGGGCCAATACCCACCTTAATCGCATCGGCGCCCGCCTTGATCAAGGCTTCGGCCGCCGCCGCCGTGGCGACATTACCCGCCATAATCTGCATACGGTCACCGCAAATTTTCTTAATGGCGCTCACCGTATCAATCACGGCGCGGGAATGACCATGCGCGGTATCCACCACCACCAAATCAAGACCCGCCTGCATCATGGCTTCAGCACGTTCTACACCGTTCTTATCACCTGTCCCGACGGCCGCGCCACAGCGCAAGGAACCATTGGAATCTTTTGTGGCATGCGGGTGCAGTTTGGATTTTTCAATATCTTTGACGGTGACCAGACCAATACAATTTTCCGCATCATCCACCACCAGCAATTTTTCAATGCGGTTTTTATGGAGCAGCTTGCGGGCTTCGTCCTTATCAACCGTGTTATAGACCCGCACCAGATTTTCGGATGTCATCAATTCACGCACAGGAATGGCCGCATCATCGGCAAAGCGCACATCGCGGTTGGTTAAAATCCCGACCAGCTTGCCGGAGCTTTCAGTAACCGGAATACCGGAGATAGAATATTTATCCATTAACGCCAATGCCTCCTCCAGGGTTGCATCCGGGCGAATTGTAATCGGATCTACAATCATACCGGCCTCAAACCGTTTGACGCGGCGCACTTGCTTGACCTGATCCTCGATATCCATATTGCGGTGTAAAATTCCCATACCGCCATTTTGCGCCATCGCAATGGCCATTTCATGTTCAGTGACTGTATCCATTGCCGCCGAAAGAATGGGAATGGCCAGACGAATTTCACGGGTCAGATTGGTTGAGGTATCCACATCGGCGGGCTGGACTTCCGATGCACCCGGAACGAGCAGGACATCATCAAAGGTTAAGGCTTCGGCAATTTGTGAGGGGGATTTGATTTTGGTCATGGCGCAAATTCTCTCTTCTTCAGACTTGTAAGGAGGTTCCAATTTGCAGGTGAGTTATATCTGATTTTATACAGATGTAAAGGGAAAATTACACTGGAAGAGTGTTGAAACGGCTTAGCCCTTAAACCCTATCGCCACCAGATATTGCTCGGCGCTTTCCTTGCGGCTGGCGGGGGGTTTAATGTGCTTGATGGTTTTAAAATGCTTTTTCATCTCGGCCAGCAAGGTGTTTTGCGCCCCGCCCTGCAGAACCTTGGCCACATAGATCCCCTCAGGCTTCAAGACCTCCAGCGCGAAATAATATCCGGCCTCGACCACCGCCATAATGCGCAAATGGTCGGTTTGTTTGTGGCCTGTTGTATTGGGCGCCATATCAGACAGCACCACATCAACCAGCCCATCCCCGCCAATCATCTCTTTCAAAACATCGGGGGCTTCATCATCCATAAAATCCATTTGCACGAAATCCACGCCTGCGATCTCATCAATTTGCAGTAAATCAATCGCCACAATTTTTTTACAGCCCTTTTCGGCGGCGATTTGGCACCAGCCGCCCGGCGCGGCACCCAGATCAACCACCACCATGTCTTTCTTGAGAAAACCGCCCAGCTTTTCATCAATTTCTTTTAATTTAAACGCCGCACGGCTGCGATAACCGGCCTTTTCCGCCTCGTTGATATACGGATCGTTAATTTGACGTTGCAGCCAGCGGGTCGATGATGTTTTTCGGCCTTTCGCGGTGCGGACTTTGGATTTGGCTTTGTTTCTAGACATGTCTTTTATAATACCATGATAATGCTGGAAGTGAAAAACGCCATAAAGAAAATCGATATGGACCCGGCCACAAAAATGGGCCCTTTTGTATTAGGCGAATAATGCGCCAAAATCAAATACAGCACATAAAAAATACTATAGATCACCAAGCCGCGGTCCAGGGCGGTTGAACTGAGCAGCTGAATAAAACCGGTTGGGTATCCGGTTACATCCATCAATTCAACCTGCATACGCATCATCAGCATGCAGCCGACAAAAAACCCAAGCACCCACAGGCGCTGTTCTTTCTTCACCACAAACAGGCCAATTGGCAGCCATATCAGATCCAGCCATTGATAAATCATTGTAATCGTACTATTTGCCTAGTTATGAGGTGGACTTAGATGTAAACTAACCTCAAGACTAGCATAAATGAAAGCAAAGGTAACTATGGTCACATTCATAGACACACCTAAAAAAATTCTCATGACCGTCCTTGGCGCCGCAGTGTTATATACTGGCGTCACGATGGCCGGAACCGCGCAGGCACAACAAAAAGGCCCTGCCATTATCCGTGATACAGAGATAGAAAGCATCATCAATGAATGGGGCGCCCCTGTCTTAAAAGCCGCCAATATGACTCCGGACAGTATTAATATTGTATTGGTGCAAAGCCCCCAGCTGAACGCCTTTGTGGCCGGTGGCGCCAATATTTTCTTTTACACCGGCTTGATTGAGCGAACAGAGAACCCGGGGGAGCTGGTCGGCGTCTTTGCGCATGAGCTGGGCCATATTTCCGGCGGCCATTTGATTAGCGCCAGCAACGCCATTGAGCGCGCCTCATATGAGAGCATCCTTGGCATGGTTCTGGGCATCGGGGCCGCCATCGCAACCGGCAACGGCGCCGCCGCGCAGGCCGTTATGGCCGGAAGCGCCAAATACAGTCAGGCAAAATTTCTGGCCCATAGCCGCGTGCATGAATCGGCGGCCGATCAAGCGGCCCTGACATATTTAGACAAGGCGGAAATGAACCCGGCCGGGCTGGCCAGTTTTCTTGAAAAACTGTCATCCGAAGAATTGTTACCCAGATCCCAGCAAAGCGAATATGTGCGCACGCACCCCCTGACCCATCGCCGTATCGAGGCCGCCGAAGCAAGGGCACTGGAATCCCCTTATGCCGACAAACAATGGCCACAAAAATGGAATGAACAACACGCCCGCATGAAGGCCAAATTAATCGGGTTTATCGATCCCGGCCGCGTGCCTTGGGTTTACAGTGATCAAGACAATTCCGTGGCCGCGCGATATGCCCATGCCATCGCCCATTACCGCCAGAACAACGTACAAAAGGCGCTGGACCGTATCAATGCCCTGATCAGCGATGAACCGGACAATCCCTATTTCCATGAGCTGAAAGGGCAGATGCTGGTTGATTTTGGCCGCGTGGGCGAGGCCGAGCCCGCCTATAAACGCGCGGTGGACTTGCTGCCCAATGCGCCGCTTATCCGTATTGCCTATGCCCACACCTTGCTGGAAAACCGTAAGAGCGATACCGCCAAGCTAAAAACAGCCATCGAAAACCTGGAACGGGCCCTGGCCGATGAAAAACGTTCAACCCGCGCCAACCGCCTGCTTGCCACCGCTTATGGCCGTTTGGGGCGCGAGGACATTGCCAAGGTCTATCTGGCAGAAGAAGCCATTTTACAGCGCCGGTATGATTACGCCAAACGCCAAGCGGACTCCGCCTTACAAACCTTAAAGGCCGGATCACGCGAAGCACTCAAGGCCAGGGATATTATTGCCTATGCCGATGCCCATACCGGTGCGGCCAACAACTAAACGATCCGTCCGCAAACATATTTGAACACATAATCGGGGCAAAAGGGTTTGGGAATTCCAGACAAATGCCCTATATTGTTTGTCTGGCCTGATTTGTAACCACATTGGTTCTGGCCGCGAATAAACCATATTACACGCACATAGTCTTATTGTAAGGAGCACATCCATGACGACATCTTTCACCGGAACCACCCGCAAGGCTTTATTGCTGGCCGGAATCGCCCTCAGCACCGTGATCTCTTCCGCATCATTTGCGCAAGAGGCCGCCTTTAGCGCCGCACAAAAAGATGAAATCAAAACCGTGATTAAAGACTATCTCATGGAAAACCCGGAAATCATCGCCGAAGCCATGAATGAATTACAGGCCAAACAGCAACGCGAAATGGAAGCCCAGGCCGCGGCCAAGCTGGTGGAATACAAAGACTTCTTTAAAACCGCCGATCTTCCCTATGCCGGAAACAAAGACGGGGACGTCACCGTCATTGAATTTTTTGACTACAATTGCGGTTACTGTAAAAAAGCCTTTTCCGATGTACAGGCTTTGTTAAACACTGATGACAATGTCAAAGTGATCTTTATGGAGATGCCGATTCTGAGCCAGCAATCCATGACAGCCGCACAATACGCCCTAGCCGCGCATAAACAGGGCAAGTATTTTGAATTTCACAAAGCGCTGATGGAATATCAAGGCAGCAAGGATAAAGCCACATTGAAACGTCTGGCCACCGAGGTCGGTCTGGATGCTGACCAGCTGGAAAAAGATGCGCAAGACCCGGCCCTGAAAGACACTATCACGGAAAATGTATCCATTGCGCAAGATATCGGCATTCGCGGTACACCGGGCTTTATTGTCGGTGACCAGCTATTTCGTGGATATATCGGCGAAGAGGCCCTGATCGGCAGCGTCAAGGCCCAGCGCGGATAACGCAAATACAGGCATTAAAAAAGGCTTTCATCCGCGAAAGCCTTTTTATTCGTCAACAGATACAGTATAGTCATACGTCATGGTACTTAAGATTTTTTATACATTCCTGACCATTCTGGCCGGTATCCTGTTATATCAGGTCTATTTGATGTACGACGCCAAGGCATCGCTGAGTAACCAGCCAGCGCAATACATGATTGGCCCGGAAGAAGCCGATTTAATTGTTACCGAATTTCTGGATTATTCCTGTTCTTATTGCCAGATTATGTACCCAACCCTGAAAGAGGCCATGGAACAAGATGGCCGCGTGCGTCTGGCACCGCGCCCGTTGTTTTCAAATAACAATCAGGGAACGGGCGGGGCTTATATTTTCTATACGGCTGCTAAAATGGGCAAAGGCCAGGCCGCCCATGAATATCTATTTGAAAGCGGCGTAACCTTAAGTGAAGAAACATTGCCCAATGTCGCCGATCATTTGGGCGTTGAGTTTGAAACCTTTCAGGACGCCTTGAATGACCCGGATATCTTTAACCTTATTCAAAACAACCATCATCACTTTAAAATTTTAAAAGGACACGGCACGCCGACCTTCTTTATCGGGCCCGATTTGCTGTATGTCGCCGACGGCACCATGCCCACGGTTGATGATTTTCTGAAACTTTTTGCCGAAGCCAGAAGTCTGAAATAAACCAAAATACCATCACATACCCATGAAAGGACACACTATGTTACGCTTATTGTCTATAGCCCTCAGCCTTTGTCTTTTATTGATTAACCTGCCCGGAAACGCCGCGGCCGAAGACATGGCCAAGACCATGGCCCATGACGCGGCCCATGACGCGGCCCACGACATGGCCTATATTGAAATTACGGCGCCATATTCATATGCCACCAGCGCATCACAAAAAAATGGCGCGGCCTTTTTTACCGTGACCAATACATCCGATAAAGATGTAACGATTACCGGCGCCGCCGCCGAAAACGACATTGCGGGCCATGCCGAATTACACACCCATATTATGGATGGTGACAAAATGATGATGCGCCGCGTTGATGGCTATGATATCCCCGCAGGCCAGAGCATCACGCTGGAGCCGATGGGTCATCATATTATGCTGATGGATTTAAAAACGCCTTTAAAAACAGGTGATCACCTTGCACTGACCCTTGAGTTTTCAAATGGCGACACAAAGCCGGTTGACGTTCCTGTTATCGCACCGGGAACAAAGCCGGATTCAAGCCCGGCAACAACGCAGCATTCCAACGACAATCATCATGACAGCCAAGACCATTCTCATCATTAATGGGCCCAACCTGAACATGCTGGGCACGCGTGAGCCGGAGATATACGGCCACCAAAGCCTGCATGATATCGAAAATCTGTGCCGCGACACCGCGGCCGGATTGGGGCTGGACATTGATTTTCGCCAATCCAACCATGAAGGTGAGATTGTGGAATGGATACAGCGCGCCCGGGATAAACATTGCGCCATCGGCATTAACGGCGCGGCCTATACCCATACATCCCTTGCCATTCATGATGCCTTGAAATTATGTGGTGTGCCGGTGGCCGAAATTCACCTGTCAGAGCCAAAACAGCGCGAGGAGTTCCGGCATTTTTCGTATATTGAACCAACCGCACAAATCCATGTTAGCGGCAAGGGGGCCAGTGGTTACAGCGAAGCCATACAAAAACTTGCAGAACTTTTATAACCTTTACATACATCATGCTTTGACTTTTGCTGATAAGTTTTGTAATCAATGACAATCGTAAACAGACGAGAAAAAGACTATGAAAATTGATTCCGATGCAATTAAAGAACTGGCCCAGATTCTGGACGATACAGGGTTAACAGAAATTGAAGTCGCCGATGGGGATAAAGCCATCCGCGTCAGCAAGGGTGGAACCGTTGTGGCGGGTGCCCCTATCTCTGCGCCGGCCGCGGCCAATATGTCCAGTGATCCAACCACCCCCGGTCAGGCGAGCATGTCATCCGATAACGTGGCCCATAGCCATCCCGGCGCTGTTACATCCCCAATGGTGGGAACTGTTTATATGCAGGGCGAGCCCGGATCCCCGCCATTTGTCACAAAAGGCGCCAGTGTGAAAGCCGGCGATACGCTTGTTATTATCGAAGCCATGAAGGTTATGAACCCCATTAAAGCCGAAAAATCCGGTACTGTTACGCAAATTCTGGTTGAGGATGGCGAGCCGGTGGAATTCGGCGATGTTCTTATGGTCATTGAATAAACATCCATAAAAGATCCTGATATGTTTAAAAAAATTCTTATAGCCAATCGCGGTGAAATTGCCCTTCGCATTATTCGGGCCTGCCGTGAAATGGGCATACAAAGCGTCGTTGTCCACTCAACAGCCGATGCCAATTCCATGGCGGTGCGTCTGGCCGATGAATCGGTTTGTATTGGCCCCGCCCAATCCAAAGACAGCTATTTGAATATTCCATCAATTCTGAGCGCGGCCTCACTGGCCGGGGCAGATGCCATTCACCCCGGTTATGGTTTCTTGTCCGAAAATGCACAATTTGCGCGCATGGTGGTTGAACACGGCTTTACCTTTATCGGCCCTTCGGCTGAATTGATTGAAAAAATGGGTGACAAGGTTACAGCCAAGAAAACGGTTGAATCACTTGGTCTACCGGTTGTTCCCGGCTCACCCGGCGCGTTGGAAAGCGGCGAAAGCGGCCTGAAAATGGCCAAAGAAATGGGCTTCCCGGTTTTAATTAAGGCCGCCAGTGGCGGCGGCGGTAAAGGGATGCAGATCATCCGCGAAGAAAGCCAGTTTATTGAGGCCTATAACACGGCCCGCCGCGAAGCCAAGGCCAATTTCGGTGACGATACGATCTATATGGAGAAATTCCTCGAAAAACCGCGCCATATTGAAATTCAGGTTTTCGCCGACAGCCACGGCAATTCCATACATTTAGGCGAGCGTGATTGCTCAATTCAGCGGCGCCACCAAAAACTGGTGGAGGAAGGCCCGTCGCCCGTTCTGACTGAAAAAGAACGCGAATATATCGGAAGCCTTGCGGCCAAAACAGTTGGAGAGCTGGGGTATCTGGGTGCTGGCACCATTGAATTCCTGTATGAAAACGGCCAGTTCTATTTCATGGAAATGAACACCCGCATTCAGGTTGAACATCCGGTAACCGAAATGATTACCGGCATTGACCTGATATGTGAACAAATCCGCGTGGCGGCGGGGCTGCCGTTATGTGATGCCGCACTAAAAAAACCATTTCGTATGCGCGGCCATGCCATTGAAATTCGTATCAACGCCGAAGACCCGGATACATTCATTCCATCCCCCGGTTTGATTAAACAATTCCATGCACCTGGCGGCCTTGGCGTTCGTTTTGACAGCGCCATTTATAGCGGATATTCCATTCCGCCCTATTATGATTCCATGGTTGGTAAACTGATTGTCCATGGCCGTGACCGCGCAGAATGCATTGCCCGTTTGAAACGTGCGATCATTGAAACGGTTGTTGATGGCGTTAAAACGACATTGCCGCTGCATTTGTGGATTTTAAACCAGCCTGATTTTGTTAGCGGGAATTACACCATTCACTGGTTGGAACAGCAACTGGCCGATCGTTAGTTCACGCTGACCCCTGCGTGTTATGCGCGGCTGTTTGGTATTTTCTGTTCGCTTCATGATAGAATAAATCCATGCAATTGGTGCTGACAAATGAATTGTTGCTAGAGGCCTACCGGCAAGGCTTGTTCCCCATGGCCTATAATTTCGGCAGCCCGGTCATACATTGGGTTTGCCCCGAATTGCGGGGGCAATTATCCATCCCCCATATGCATATTCCACGGTCCCTGCGCAAAGATGTACGCAAGGCGTTAAAAAACCCGGCCATTCAGATAAAAATAAATACGGCATTTGAACGCGTTATTGCGCTATGCGGGGAAACCACAGATGATCGCCCCGAAACATGGATTAACACCAGCATTAAAGAGGCCTTCATCAATTTACACAAACAAGGCCATGCCCACAGCGTTGAATATTGGCAAAACGGTGACTTGCTGGGCGGTTTATACGGCCTGTCAATCGGCGCAACCTTTTGCGGTGAAAGCATGTTTTCACGGACGCCCAATGCCAGCAAAATAGCGCTGGTTCATCTGGTTGCACGTCTTTGGGCGGGCGGGTATCAACTTCTGGATACCCAATTCACCAATGATCATCTGGAACAGTTCGGCGTTTATGAAGTGCCGCATGAAGATTACATCAAGGCCCTGAACGAAACTCTGAACATGGATGCGGATTTTACAGCCGGAAACCGCAGCGAAGAGGACATTATCACCGATTATTTCGCCATGCGGGCGCGGCAAACCCTGTAAACATTCTATCAAGAATACAGCGTATAATGAAAAAAGCGGCAATCCATTTTGTGTTGAGGCCAGGGCTGACTCATTTTATTCACTAGCGGCCGGCGGCCCATCCACGGCGCCGCTTTGTTCCACATCCTCTTGCGGGGCAGGTTGAATCTCTTCCGATTTTAACTCATCGTTCTTTTTCTCAGGTGCCTGATCGGATAGACAATCCAAAACCCAGACATCATAAATCGGGTGATCCATCGGTGATAAAGCGGGGGATGACGCAAACATCCATCCGCTAAAAACCCATTGGGCTTCATTTTCCTGATCAATTTCCCAGATTTGCAAAAACGACGCCGATTCCGGTTCATCAATCGGATCGGATTTTCGGCAAGACTGCACCTTGATAAATAACGGGCCGAACTTAACGGTTGACCCCACTCTGGCCTCAAAAGTTTCTGTTCTGGCGGTAATTTTATCCAATGATTGCAATTTCACAACCGGGTAGGGGCGCATTTCCGCCGACGCCGGGCCAGACGCGGCCACCCAAAAGGCGCAGACGCCCATCAAAATAACCAGCGCATCAACAATACGCGAACGCCGAAGCATTTTATGGATTAGCGGATGCTTGTTGTGTTTCATTTTTATCATTGCCTTGCATGCTGAAGATAAATTGTCCCAGCAGCTGCTCAAGGTTTTGCGGCGCCTGCGTATAATATATGCGGCCGCCATTTTCGATCAGCTCCTCATCGGCGCCCGGTTCCAACGCCATATAACGACCACCGAGCAGGCTTTCAGAACTAATCAACGCCGCGGTATCTGTTGGTAATTTTACATTGGAATCCAAACTCATAGTGACACGGGCCAGATAGGTTTCTTCCACCAAATCAACGCTGGTCACAGTGCCAACCTTAACGCCGCTAATTAAAACGGCATCGCCAGTATTCAAACCGCCAATGCCGGAAAAATCGGCCGTTACAATAAAACCATTGGGCGCGGATACATTACCCATCTTATAGCTGAAAAACAGGAAAAAACCTGCCACAACGATAACCACTGCCCCCAAAATCGTTTCAATTACACTGCGCTTCATATGGAACTCCGAACTAACCCGTTAAAATGCTTTTGCTTTATTATTTAATTTCACCAAAAAATCAATACCTTATTACCAGAACACCCTGTCACTCAGATGGTTTCCATGCTTCATAATCGCCTGTTGCGCGCTCCCGCTGGCCCCCTTCAAGAATGTGGCCGGGCGGACGATAAGCCTGATTGGTACCTGTCATATTTGCCTGGGCGGGCTTTTGCCATGAGCGGCGGAATGATTCCCCTTCATTGGATGGAACCACATCGCTTTGGTGGTGTAACCAGCCATGCCATTCCGGCGGAACAGAACTGGCATCAGGTGTTCCTGCATACATAACCCAGCGGCGCTCCCGCTTGTACCCTTTACGGGGGGGGGCCGTATAATATTTATTGCCGAACTGGTCTTCACCAACCATTTTTCCACCTGAGCGCAAAGTGAATAAATTGATATGTGCCGGGGACAACACCCCCAAGAATTTTAACAATCCCATATCGAACCTTAAATTATTGTTCACGTCTTTTAAGTCGCAGATTATGGCAGATGAACCCGCGCTTTACAAAACAAATTTCAGCTTTATGATCATTCCGAGAGTAAAAATTACAAATAGAAAAAGGCTAGACCATGAATATTCAGCAGAACTTGCAAAAACTGGGTTTTGAACTTCCCGAGGCCGCCGCCCCGGCCGCCAATTATGTGCCCTATGTCATCAGCGGCCAGCATGTTTACATCTCGGGCCAGATTCCGTTTCTAAACGGCGTTAAAATGCATATGGGCCGTTTGGGCGACACCTTAGAGGTTGAAGACGGCGTAAAGGCCGCGCAAGCCTGCGCGTTAAATATTCTGGGGCAACTAAACGCCGCCATTGACGGCGACTGGTCCCGCGTTGTGCGTTGCGTAAAGCTGGGCGCTTTTGTGAACTGCACCAGTGATTTCACCCAGCACCCGGCCGTTGTTAACGGCGCATCCGATTTAATGGTGGCCGCACTGGGCGATGCCGGGAAACATGCCCGGTTTGCCGTGGGTGCCCCATCTTTACCGCTTGGCGTAGCGGTGGAAATAGACGCCCTGTTCGAAATTCAATAACAATAACAGATGAACTCTATAAAAAGGCCGCCCCGGCCTTTTTTCATGATGCTGTTTTGTCGGCCCTGGATTTAATCCAGTTCTGGAACATATCCATGGCCTCTTCATGGCCCAATTGTTCATATTTGGTGGCCGTTTGTTCCTGGGCGTGTAATTCGCGGCGAACCTTTTCCTCGCTCATACGCAGGGACTTAATCTCATCATGCGACAAACCGTAATACACAACCGGTATACCTACACTTAAAATCAGGGCTTTGCCCATCATCGTTGGCTCTGAACTGACATACAGCTTGCAATGACTCAGATCTCCGCTTTTTAATTTTTCAGCCGCCTGACGAATGGCCATAACCTCGGCATGGGCGGTCGGGTCGGAACGCGCCATAATGCCGTTAACGCCCTCCCCCAAAATCTTACCCTCTTCATCGGCCAGAACGGCGCCATAGGGGCCGCCTTTACCTGCTTTGAAATTATTTTCCGCCAGTTCAATGGCACGGTGCATTAAATCCGCGCCTGAAAATTTAGTATTGTGCACGGCCACGCCCATATTGTCAGGGTTTAAACCGCGCCGTTTTAAAATATGAACAACCGTATCGGTAAGACGTGTGGGTGATACAGGTTTTTGCAAAACGCGCATGACCCCCAGATTGCTGGCCTCCATTAACAAATCACTGGAATCATCCGATGTAATCACCACAACCGGAACATCCAGACCGCGCACCACAAGAAATTTTACAAATTCAAAACCGCCAGTGGGCGCCATATTGATATCAACAAGGGCCACATCCACATCTTGTTTTTTGATAATTTCAATGGCTTCATCACCATTATTGGCATGCAAAATATTAAATCCGCGCGCCGATAGAATCTGGGCCATCATTTCGCGGCTGACCTGATTATCCTCGGCAATTAGAATATTGATATATGCTTTTTCGGCCATTTGGTCGTTCCTGTCTTCCTCAAACTATAATATATGCTATCATTGAAATGATGAAAAGTTTCGAAAAAAATATGGATAAGCGAAAAAATGAACGCGGGAATGCACTGTTCTTTATTTTGATCGGTGTCGTTTTATTTGCCGCCCTCAGCTATACCGTTGGCAATATGATGCGCGGCGGCAACGCCGAAACCATCGCTGATGAAAAGGCCGGTCTTTACGCCGATGAAATACTTGATTATGGCCGGATACTGCGTCAGGCAGTGCAAGGCGTGAAAATTTCCGGCGGATGCCTGGACGGCGAAATCAGCTTTGAAACCGCTGGATTGACAGGATACACAAACGGCACCAACACGGCCTGTCAGGTTTTCAATTCAAATGGCGGCGATATCAATTACATTAAAATCAACAGCGCCGTCACCAGTTCTGATTGGGTTTTTACCGGCACCAATATCGTTGATTCCGTGGGGACGGCCGCCCCGGATCTGGTCGCCATTTTGCCGGATATCAAACTCAGCATTTGCGAGGCCATCAACGAAACCAGCGGTATTACCGCACTGGGCACCGATGCCGATATTGATTTCACCAAATTCACCGGAACCTATGCCGGGACCCAAACGCTGGATTTTGCCGATGGAAAAATGAATGGGTGTCTAAATTACGTCAATTCAGGCAATAATTACTTTTTCTATCAAGTCCTGGTCAAACGCTAAATCCTGCTTATCTTTCCAAGAAAAACCCGCCCGATTGCATCGCCCAAAGATTGGCGTAATGACCGCCCGGGATGGCAATCAAACCGTCATGCGTACCGTCTTCGATAATTTTGCCTTGATCCATCACCAAAATACGGTCCATCTGGCGCAGGGTGGAAAGACGGTGGGCGATGGCAATCACGGTTTTATCGGCCATAATATTACCGAGCGCCTCTTGTATGGCGTGTTCGGATTCACTATCCAGCGCCGATGTGGCCTCATCCAGAATTAATATCGGTGCCTTCTTTAAAACCGCGCGGGCAATGGCGATGCGCTGGCGCTGCCCGCCAGAGAGCTTGACCCCGCGTTCCCCCACATGCGCATCATACCCTGTACGCCCGCGGTTATCCTCCAGCGCAGGGATGAATTCATGCGCATGGGCCCGGCGGGCGGCCCGTTCGATTTCTTCTTGCGTCGCGTTCGGATCGCCATAGCGGATATTATCCCGTACAGACCGGTGGAACAGGTAGCTATCTTGCGTAACGACCGTAATATGACGGCGCAAACTGTCCTGTGTGACATGCGTCGCATTATGCCCGCCAATTAAAATCTCACCACCGGCCACATCATGGGCCCGGACCAGCAGGCCCGTAATGGTGGTTTTACCCGCACCGCTGCGCCCCACTAGCCCGACTTTCTGACCGGCAGGAATATATAGCGAGAAATCTTCCAATACAGGGCGGTCTTCGCCCGCATCCTGCCCGTAATTGAAATGCACGTGATCAAAACGAATATCGGCCTCATCACCATCCAGTGACATGTCATAGGCATCATCGCGGTCGGTTACGTGCTGCGGCCTGGCCAAGGTCATCATGCTGTCTTGAACACGGCCCAGATTTTCAAAAATTCCCGATACTTCATACATAATCCAGCCTGATTGGAATGTGGCCTGCAATGCCATCGGCATCGCCATCGCCATCGCGGCCAGCCCCATCTGCCCCTGTGTTTGTACCAACCACAGCCCCACCGCCGCCGTGGACAGCAATAACAAAGTGTTCCAGACATCAATCAAAATAGACATGCGCCAGAATGTCCCTGTCGTCGCGCGAAAACTGGACGCATGTTTTTTCAATTGTTTAACAATGCGCTGGTCTTCATAATCGGTGCGGGCGAAATATTTGGCCGGCAGGATATTGGTCAGGCTGTCCACGATTTGCCCGGTTAACATCGACATATCTTCGGACATCACTTGCGCGCGCGTCTTTATTTTAGGCACGAAATACGCCAGCGTCGCAATATAGGCCAACAGCCATAGAATGAGCGGCAGGCCCAGATAAATATGCTTATAGCTCATGAACAGTATATTGCTGATGGTGTAAATCGCCGCAAACCAGACCGATCCCAACATCGATTTCATGACATCCCGCATACTTACGGCCTGAATAATCTTATTGGCAATGCGCCCGGCAAAATCACTTTGGAAATACCCCAAAGACTGGTTTGACGTGTAATGGAAAAGCTGGCGGCGGATCATATTGCCAACATAGGGCGTATAAACCAGGTCATAGATCATATGGATAGTGCCGATCAGAAACTGGCGCGCAATCACCAGCGCAACCCCGCCCAGCAGAAAAGCCTCTGTATATTGCTCTTTTTCAACCAGTTCCCCCACATACCAGAAAATGACAGAGGATGATCCGGCAACCACAATTTCGATCACCAAAATTGCCAGCAACAACCATTTCACCTGACGCATAAAAAACCAGATAAACGGCACCAGATCCGTTGGCAGGGCTTTAATCACCCCGCCCGGAATTTGGTCAATTTCGACATAAAGCCGGTTATTAATGTTGTTTAGTAACGTTCTTAACGGCTTCAACATGCCTTGTTCCTTTTTAAATTCAGGAAGGCCTAAAAGAATCGTTGAAACCTGCAATAGGTAATTTTTTTGATCTTATCAGCCTTAAAATTACGGCTGATACAAAAAATGAAGATCAGCCCTTCAGGGTTGTATTGGTGTTTGCATTCGCGGCGGGAAGCGCCTTGGACACATAATCTTTCAAAGACGATACAGGCGCGGCCACGCCTTTTATCCATGAATAGGATGTCTTACCAAACGAAATATTCGTGACCATTTGCGGAATCTTACGCATGACGGCTACCTCTGCTGTTCAATGTTTATTGTGAACGCACAGTATACGCATAATTTATGATGAAATGCAATATTTTTGATGTAAACGCCGCCGCCCAATCAAGGCAACCAAGGTACAACCTTATCGTTCCACGCTTTCGGATTCACCGTCTGTATTGGCCGTATCGGGCTTACCAAGGCGGGGGAGATCACGTTTTTCGTAGGTGAATGTGAGTGCATCCCCGTCGTAATCAATAATGGCAATGCCGCCTTCAGCCAGAGCGCCGAACAGAATTTCTTCAGCCAGCGGCTGTTTAATTTTTTCCTGAATAACGCGGCCAAGCGGACGGGCCCCCATGGCCGGATCATAGCCTTCTTTCGCCAGATAACCACGTGCCTTGTTGCTAAGGTCGATAGAAACGCCGCGATCGGCCAATTGCGCCTCCAACTGCATGACGAATTTATCAACCACGCGTTCCACCGTGTCTTGCGAAAGATTCTGGAACGGCACGATGGCATCAAGACGGTTGCGGAATTCCGGGGCAAAGGTCTTGGTGATGGCCTCATTATCCGCATAACCATCGCCCGAATCGCCCACCTCACGGCCAAAGCCGATCGGAGTTTTGGCCAGATCACTGGCGCCGGCATTGGTTGTCATGATCAAGATGACATTGCGGAAATCAATGGTCTTACCGTTATTATCGGTCAGCTTGCCGTAATCCATGACCTGCAACAGAATATTAAACAAATCGGGATGGGCTTTTTCGATCTCATCCAGAAGCAAAACGCAATGCGGGTGCTGGTCAATTTTATCGGTCATCAGACCGCCCTGTTCAAACCCGACATAACCAGGCGGCGTCCCGATCAAGCGGGACACGCTATGGCGCTCCATATACTCGCTCATATCAAAACGGATCAGTTCAATGCCCATGGTTTTGGATAGCTGCTTGGCGACCTCGGTCTTACCAACACCGGTCGGCCCGGAAAACAGGTATGAGCCAATCGGTTTTTCCGGGTCACGCAGTCCGGCGCGCGACATCTTGATCGAATCGCAAATAATGTCAATGGCCGGGTCCTGATCATAAACCAGTGTTTTCAAATCCCGTTTCAGATTCTTGAGCGATTCGCGGTCATCTGAATTCATTGTCTTGGCCGGAATGCGGGCAATCACGGCGATCACATTTTCAATATCGGTTTTATCAATCACGCTTTTGCGTTTGTCTTCCGGTACAATCATCTGGGCGGCGCCGACTTCATCGATAATATCAATGGCCTTATCCGGTAATTTGCGATCACCGATATAACGGGCCGATAATTTTACGGCGGCCTCAATGGCTTCATCAGTATATTCCACCATATGGTGGTCTTCATAATACGTCTTCAACCCCATCAAGATGGCGATAGCATCTTCCTCGCTTGGTTCCTCAACATCAATTTTCTGGAAACGGCGGACCAAGGCGCGGTCTTTTTCAAAATAATTACGATATTCTTTATAAGTGGTGGAGCCAATACAGCGCAGCGCTCCACTGGAAAGTGCGGGTTTCAATAAATTCGAGGCATCCATCGCCCCGCCGCTGGTTGCACCGGCGCCAATTACGGTATGAATTTCATCGATAAACAAGATAGAACCATCAATTTTTTCCAGTTCCTGCAAAACATTTTTAATACGTTCTTCAAAATCACCGCGGTAACGCGTTCCGGCCAGCAAGACGCCCATATCCAGTGAATAGATCACCGATTCTTTCAAAACATCGGGCACATCACCATCGGCAATGCGTTTGGCCAATCCTTCGGCAATCGCGGTTTTACCAACGCCAGGATCCCCGACATAGAGCGGGTTATTTTTAGACCGGCGGCAAAGGATTTGTACCGTGCGCTCGACCTCTTTTTCGCGACCAATCAAATTATCAATTTTACCCTGTTTCGCGCGTTCATTCAGATTGGTGCAATAGGTATCCAGCGCCTCGGACCCGGCCTTCGCACCGCCAGCGTCTTCATCGGCACCGCGCGGTGTATGCGTTTCATCCGCGCCTGCATTGGGCACTTTGGCAATACCGTGCGAGATATAATTCACGGCATCGAACCGCGTCATATCTTGTTCCTGCAGGAAATAAACAGCATGGCTTTCCCGTTCGGAAAACAACGCCACCAAAACATTGGCCCCTGTTACTTCTTCACGGCCCGAGCTTTGCACATGTATGGCCGCGCGCTGTAAGACACGTTGAAAAGCGGTTGTCGGCTTGGCCTCTTCGACCTCCATATTAATCAGGTAATTCAGCTCCCCTTGCATATATTGCGAGAGTTGCTCCTTCAAATCCGCCATCGAAATACCGCACGAACGCAGAACGGCCATCGCATCCTGATCTTCACACAGCGCATACAGCAAATGCTCCAACGTGGCGAATTCGTGATTATGGTCCGTAGCGATACTAAGGGCTTTATGGAGGGTCTGTTCTAAATTGCGCGATAACATAGGTTCATTTTACCATTTTCGACAGGATAAATCATTTGAAATCTTTTAAATTTCATCGTCTAACTCTGGCATAGAAATAGTAAACAAATCATGAGTGTGAAGGGTATTTATCACATTTTATGGTGATGTTTTTTGTGATGATGGGTCTTGTGTGCCTTTGGCTTTTCCGTACCCATATCAACCGGGCATTGTTCCTTTGCACCCTTTTTATGGGCGTGCTTAGCGCCAGAGCGGCAACAACAATCCTTTTTCTTCATGCCTGCTTTCTTATGGGCGCCCATATTTTTATGCCCATCACAGCAACATGGTTTTTTTGTACAATTGACTTGTGAAAAGTCCATCATACCCATCATATCGTCCATGCCCTCAATCATATCGGGCGTAATTTTTATATCACAATGATTGCCGTCATAATTCTCAACAATATTCCACATCAGGGCAATTTCCTGCGCCTGATCACGCAATACATCCAAATTCATGCGCTCAAGATAACCATTATTCACATCGGGGTTATCCAGATAATGTTGCGCCATCATCAAGGCGCCTTCGTGATGGACTATCATGGCCTTGGCAAAGCGAACATCGGCGGCGCTGACATGTTCATCCGCCCCGAATAACGGGTGAATAGCCGGCATGGGTAACCGAATAAACCGGCGGTGCATGGCGATATCTTTTGTGGCGACCTGATACCACCCCTGACCGTCTTCACCGAAATCAATGTCCTGAATGTGATAAGACACGGTATCCAGCATCATAATTTCAAAACTTTGATTATGAATGATCCCCTTGGCAAGGGCCTGCAACCGCGCGCTGGATTTATCGGGGCTGGATAAATAGGCTCTGGACATCGGCAGGGCCCCGGCATGATGCGGGCGCATACCGCGAATGTAATCCATATCGGCCTGACGGGCCGCACGGTCATATTTCACAATCCAGGGGGTGACAATCTTCGGGCTATCCCCATCGTAATTGGGTTCAACCAATGATTCCGCGGCGGCGCCGTTTATTGACCCCGCCCCCATAGCCAGAACCATTGCGACCAGTATAAAATGATATATTCTCATGAAAATTTCCCCTTTGTCTTCCCCATATATTTGCGACATATCTATGCTGTGCGAAATGCCTGTTCCCCCGGTATTCGGCAAACAGATCGATATGGTTACAAAAAAGTTATTCTTTTTCCATTGTGCATTGTAGGGGCTGTTCATTTTGACGGGCAAAATCCATAACCTGCGCGACCTTAGTTTCCGCAACTTCATAGGTGAAAATTCCGCAAACACCGACGCCGCGGCGGTGCACATGCAACATCACATCCGTGGCTTCCTGCCGGTTTTTGTTAAAGAATTTTTCCAAGATCAGAATTACAAATTCCATAGGCGTATAATCATCGTTCAACAACAATACTTTATACATCGCCGGTTTTTTGGTTTTAGGCCGGGTTTTCAACAACAGCCCGGTTTCTTCGTCCGGCCCGTTATCCGCACCATCCCCGTGACCGGTGTCAAAACCATCATCCCCGTCATGCATTATGACGCGGTTAGACTTTAAATCCATCTGCAAATCAATTGGTGCCTTTACCATGTTTATCAATGTAGTTGTAGACCGCGCAGAAATCCATAAAAAAAAGCCCTCACCCGGAAGCGAAGGCTTTTTTCAAATTCTTAGAACCAATCAGGCTTAAGCAGCCATAGACTTACTGGCTTGCTGAATGCCTTTTGTAACTTGGGCGTTGATCGGTTCAACGGCTTCGTTCAAAACTTTTACGCTCATCTCTGTCAGTTTTGTGGCAGACGACATAAAATCATCAAAATTGGTTTGCGCGATTTTATTCTGAACCTCAGTCCATTCATTCAACGTTTTTGCGCTCATGGCTTCTTTAAAGAATTTACCTTGACGCTCTGCCGCGCTCTGGGCGATCGACATCATTGTTTTCATCATGTCTTCACAGCCTTTTGCAAAAATCGTTGATGATTTTACGCAAGCCTCAACATGTTCGCGGTTCATATCGGTGGCATCTTTCGCCAATTTATCAAATTGTGTTTTACCTTGAGTCATCATTTTCTCCATCATCGGGTTTGTGTTAAGCAAATACATATTCTTCACGGTTCCAGCCGCAGATTTCACAGCCTTACCAGCAGAAGAAGACGGCTTGTTTTTCGCCGGCGCCTTTGCCTTTGTCACTTTGGCTGCTTTGCTTTTTGAAACAGTTTTCTTTGCCGCTGCCTTTTTAGGGGCTGACGCTTTTTTCGTCGTCGCGGCCTTTTTCGCCTTTGTCTGGGCCGGTTTTTTCTTCTCAGGGGCCTTCTTTTTTGCCGCCACTGTGTCAGACTTTCCAGCAGGTTTTTGTTCCGCTGTTTTCACCGGCTGTCCCGCCATTGATTTCTCATCGGCAGGTGTCTCTGTTCTGGCCGTAATTGGGGTTACTTTTTCTTGAGCCATAAGGAACTCCTTTTAAAAAACATTTTAAATAAAAAAACGTATTAGTTGCCTAAATTTCAACTATCTTTACGCAATACAAAATAGAGGATTCTTACCTTGAGTCAAGAAAAAATTTTTGCATTGCACAAAAATGGGTGAAATAGACAGATTTTGAAATTTTCTGTAGAATAAATCCAATAGGTCATTTGTTTTTATCGTCTGTACCCCTATAATGGCCTACATAAATTCCAATGATAGATCCGGATCACTATAATTTTTATGACTGGCACACAATATAAATTCCGCATAGACAGGGCGCCAAATTCTTTTTCACGTATCTTGAAAAATCTTTTTCTGGTATCCGCCTTGGTCGCCCTTATCGTGCCAGCCTATACACATTCCGCGAACGCACGCAGCAATCCGCGCTACGCCTCTATCGTGGTGGATTTTGACACCGGACTGGTTTTAAGCGAACGGTATGCGGATAAAAAATTGCACCCCGCATCCCTGACCAAGGCCATGACCCTCATGATGATGTTTGACGCCATTAATTCCGGGCGGGTTGGCCTGAAAGATCGAATCCGCATGTCCAAACACGCGGCCTCTATGGTGCCCAGTAAACTGAATATCCCGATAGGATCCACCATTCGCGTAGAAGACGCAATTTATGCGCTGGTCACAAAATCGGCCAATGATGTTGCCGCCGCCATGGCCGAACACCTGGGTGGAACCGAAAGCAATTTCGCAAAGATGATGACCGCCAAAGCCCGTCAGATCGGCATGAAAAACACCCGCTTCATGAATGCCTCTGGCCTGCACAACCCGCGTCAGGTATCCACGGCCCGCGATATGGCGATCATGGCTCGCACCATGATTAATGATTATCCCGGGCAATATAAATATTTTTCAAAACGGTATTTCACGTATCAGGGAAAAACATACCGTAATCACAACCGCCTGATGGAATCATACAAAGGTATGGATGGCCTGAAAACCGGTTATGTTTCCGCATCCGGCTTTAACCTTGTGGCCTCTGCTGTGCAAAATAATCACCGCCTGATCGGTGTTGTTTTTGGCGGGCGCAGCACATCAACACGCAATGCGCATATGGCCAATATTCTGGATAACGGATTTGAAAAAATAGGCCAGATCAAAGTCGCCGCATTCAGAAATGTACCGGTTCCCAAGCCAAAACCGGCTTTGTTGCAGGCGCTGGCCAGCCTGAATGCCATTGCCCCGGCCGCCGCGCAAAAAGGCAGTTCGCAATGGGCCAATCTGAATACATCCTTGCAAAACGGTATGTTTGGCCGTCTGGTGGGAGAAGGTGATATCGACCCCGCCGCATCAAACCGCATTGAAACCGGCCTGATGGCCATTGCCGCGCATAAAGGCGAGGCCTATAAAGCCCCGGCGCGCACACAAGCCCCGAACCGTATTCAACCGGCCCGCATAAAAGTCCCCAGCGGCGCCAGCGACAGCACGCGCCTGACCTCCATCAATCAGGCTTGGGCCATTCAAATCGGCGCCTTTACCAGCCGGGCCCAAACCGATAAAGCCTTAGGGCAGGCGGTTTTAAAACTGCCTGAGGGCCTGCGTAACGGCCAACCCGTTATCGTGCCTACCAAAAAAGGAAATGGATGGTTATTCCGGGCCCGCCTGAATGGCTACAGCGAAGCCCAGGCGCTGGCCGCTTGCCGGTACCTGAAAGATTGCATCCCTGTTCACCCCAACGTGACGCGGTAAAACGGTTTAACTGTGCAACAAAAAAACAAAGCAAAGCCAAGAACATGACAAAATATTCGCGCCGCGCCGCCCATCATCACCCGCTCGATCATCAAAATGCCTGTTATCCGCTTGCGCGGCATAAACGGCGCGGGGGTGAAGCCGGAAATATCTTATTTATGGTCTTATTGGCCATCGTTCTGATTGCCAGCCTAACCGCGGTTATCAGCGGCACCACCGGCAATAACAATTCCGATATTGACAATGAAACCCTTATGATCCGCGCTAGTGAGGTACAGCGTTATGCATCGGAACTGGAACGCGGAATCGGTTACATCATGCAAAACGGCGTCAGCGAAGAAGACATCCGTTTTTCCATTCCCACCAATACGACAGGGCCTTTCTTATATGAAGAACTGGCCGCCGATGGCGACCCCAGCGACCAGATGTTTCACCCGGACGGAGGCGCGGCCAATTACCGTGATCCGCCAGCCAATATCCAGACATCGACCGGGGGAGCCTGGGAATTTTACGGCAACACACAGGTGCCACAGGCCGGTTCAGACAGGGCCGAGCTTTTGGCCGTTTTGCCCAATGTCACGCTGCAATTTTGCGAAAAAATCAACGAAATCAATGCTCAGACATCGGCCCAGCCCACTGATGCGGGCGGTGATATTCATGATATCGCCAATCGTTTCAAAACAGGGTCCACCTTTGATGATGCCAGCCCCAATACATTGACATCGGCATCATTCACCAATTTACCGCCCATGCAGGCCTGCGTTCAATCCGGGACGGCATATCACTTTTACCATGTCTTATACGCGCGCTAACGCGCCTTAACGCACGCAGCCACCTGGGCGCGCGGGCCACATCATCCCTATATATAGGGTCATAAAACGCTATAGCGAAAACTGGCGCCTTATTCTGTAATTCGAAAGGCGCGCGGCGCGGGCTCCATCAATTCTTCAACTTCGTTATTGACGGGCAATGTATAATCATAGGCACCCAATATCTGGCCGGTACTGCGGTCAACCAAACGCAAACTGACATTGGCCAATGACCCGTTGGGCAAATATGTACCGCCCAAAGACACACCCTTTGCAGGCATCTGCTTTTTATCCCCGTTTTCGGCTTTCTGCGGCATATAAACAGTATAACCAAGCTGGGCAAAACGGGCGCTGACCTGTTCCACGACAACTTCACCAAAGGCCGATGTCATACCGGTGTTATTCGCATGCATGAGCGTTTCAGGCACAATTACGGTGCGTTTATTTAATGTGGCGTGGGTCAAACCCGCCAGATAATCCGCCGCGATATAATTTTTTTCTTTCAGATTCACATCCCCGATCATGATGTAATCACCCGCTTCTTCCAACAACATGGCCGCGCTACAGGCGCTTAAAGATGGAACAGACAGCGCCAGACAGGACAGCAATGACAATGTCGTTTTTTTCATGGCCAACCCCTTCCTTCACCCGGGTTTTAATCGTTCAGATCATAAACAGAAGATTGATGGATCGGCAACGGCGCATCATTGCCTGCGGTCGGTACAGGTTTTTCTTCCACCGGGATGACCGGCAATCCATCGGCGCGTTTATCCGGTTCGCCCAGTTGGGGCTTTATAAAGAAAAACCCGCCATGGCGTTCATAGCCATACATCGGCAAATCGTAATTGGCGCGGTATTTCGTTACAACCTTTTCACCATCAAACACCACCATATCGATAAACATATCTTCATATTCATCATATTGATGGTAATAAGATTTACGATATTCCTCATTCATATCGCCGAAATTGACATCACGGTTCAAATCGTCTTTCTCCATAATCGCATACCCCAGATTATAGGACCCCGTCTCGCCGGGCGCCTTGGCCAGAACGTACCCGTTTTTGCGTACAACATCACGCAAGACATGGTCAAAGGCTGCATTTTGCGCATCATGATGGCGGGCGTTATAAACATAGAGCGCCTTTCCCGTCAGATCAGTTTGCGCCTGTATTTGTGCAAACATATCTTCGGCTTTGACCCGCATATTCTGAAGAATATGTGCATTTTTTTCCGCGCTGTATTCATACCCGATACCGGACGCCTGCGGCGATGGGGGCGATTTATAGTCATCATTATGATACGTATATCCGGTCGGCAGGGCCAACGGCTTTAAATACATATTTTCGCAGGCCGATAAAGCCAGAATTGCAATGACAGGCAAGGCCGCTTTAGAAAAACTATATGACATGAAGTACCTTTAACGTTGATAGAAATACAATTACGCGTGCGGTGATTCTAGCAAGACTTTCCCGCAAGGTACAGATCAGAATTTATTTTGAGCCTCTAAAGCGAATCCATCAGGCGCGAGCGCCCCTTATCACTCAGCCAGCATAAACAGGCCGCAGGTTCTGCTCCGCTCAGGCATCGTCCGGCTTTGGTTTGCAAAAAGCCATTGGCGATATTTTTAACGACCTCCGCCCGGCCATATTGTTTTATCAACTGCTCCAGCGACATTGTCGCTGCGGCGCTGCCGAAATAAAGTTCCAGCATATAAAAATCACGTAACATTGGATGATCCCCTTTGGAATAAAGAGTAAACGATATTGATAATCATTATCAATTATAGATCATGAAATGTCAATATATGGTATATATTTTTCAACAACATGCTAAATATGGGGTATGAATGCCTTTAAACCGTATCGGTTTACGCGGCTGTACTGCGCATTTTTGCAATACTGCTTGTTGTACTGTGGCCTGCAAATTCAGACAAAACCAGCACTTCCCCGCCATGTTTTTGCACGCAAGGGGCTTCGGGGATGTCTTCTACCTTATAATCACCGCCCTTAAAATAGATATCGGGCTGTAATTTCGACAATAAAGCAATCGCGGTCTGGTCATCCTGCGCCGTTTTACCGCCAAACAGAACAACCATATCAACCGAGGCCAAAGCCCCCAAGACCGAAGCGCGCGCTTTTTCATCATGAACCGGCCGTTCAGGGCCTTTCAAGGCCGAGACGGACAAATCGGTATTCAACCCGATTACCAGACGATCACATTTTGATCGCGCCTCGTTCAAATAGGACACATGGCCATGATGCACAATATCGAAACAGCCATTGGTAAACCCAATTTTCAATCCCCGCGCCCGCCAGCGGCGAATTTGTTCCAGGGCCTCATCATCATCACATAAAGGGGCCTGAAAATTTCTGCTGATGGTGTGGGCCGAACTGACCGGTGTAATGGCGGTAACGGCGTGGCCAGTATCGGCCAGCGCATCCAGCAATTCTTTTGCGCGAATGGGGGCGGTGCCGACTTTAGAGACCGCAATCCCGCCTGCAACATTTGCCAAAGAGGCCGCCTGCCCCATATTCGCACCGGCGGCCAAAGCGCCGCAGATTGTGGCAATCACCACATCACCGGCCCCCGAAACATCAAAAACATCTTTGGCGGCCGTGCGCAAATGCAAAGGATCACTCAATTTGTTCCCTTCAATCACACTTATACCGTCGGCCGACCGGGTTGCAATAACATTGGCAATTCCGCATTCCGTAATCAGTTTCGAAGCCGCCTGCAATATGTCCTGATCCGTTTTAACCGGCATATGCCCGGTTGCCTCGGACAATTCCTTTTTATTTGGTGTCACCGCCGCCGCGCCCGCATATTTACTGTAATCAACGCCTTTTGGATCAACCACAACCGGTACGTTATGCTGCCCGGCCAGCTTCATGATCTCTTGCAATACATCGCGCCCCAGCAAGCCCTTACCGTAATCTGATACCAGAACAACAGAAACTGTTGGTATCAATTGCTTGATTTTATCCAGCACCATATCTGCGATATCCGGCAATAAAGGCATTTTTTTCTCGTAATCGCTACGCAATAATTGCTGATGACCCGCCAAAAACCTGGTTTTTACTGTCGTCGGACGTGCCGGATCGCAAATCAACCCCTCTGCCGATAACCCTAGTGATTGTATCTCCTGGCGGACAATGTCGCCCGCAGCGTCATCGCCCAAAACGGACACAATAACGGCGCGGGTTTTTAAGCCATTCAACGAACACAGCGCATTACCAGCTCCGCCCAACATTTTATCTTCGCGCGTGATGGATAAAATCGGCACCGGGCTTTCGGGTGATATGCGGTCCACTTCACCATAGACGAAACGATCCAGCATAATATCACCAATAACCATCACATGTTTACCCGCCATATCTGTTATGATTTTTGTAAGATGATCTGCTGTATGCGCTTGCACGTTGTATCTCCCGAGCGGATTTTTATCGTTTTTATGCCATTTTTGTAAAAAATATGCCCTTTTATGCCGTTTTGTTAGGAATTCGTCAATCATTACGATGTTACCATAAGCATATAGAGGCAACACATATCATTACGGGAAGGGGCACACGTGGGATATAATAAAAACAATACGCACGATAAATCTGCCGCAAAATCAGGGGTATTATCTCATATAAAAACATATCTGGAACGCAACCGCATTGGCGAGTTGATGGTGGTCAAAGGCCATATTTCACCCCAGCAATTGCTGGACATTTTGCGTTTACAAAAAGAAAAGAAAAAGCCAATTGGCCAAATTCTGGTCGAATATAACTATATTTCGCGGTTTCAACTGCAAAAAACCTTATGGCGCCAACGTATGCTCAGAACCACAGCCGGGTTCTTATTATGCATGCTGTCCATGTCATCCTTCGGGTCAAAAAAGGCGCGCGCCGACTTTATTAAGGACGTGCCGGCCAAGATATCTATTTCGGCAACAGCGCATTTTACGGCCGTGGCCAGTTACCCGGCCCTGTTTGGTACCGATGAAAAGGCCAATTCCAATTTGAAGCCCTTTACCAAATGGACGGAAATGTTCGAACGTTTTGATCGCGATCTAAAATCAGCCAGCGCCCAGAATGAAATTAACAAATGGCAGAAAAAATTAAGCACATTTAAAGGCCTGCCGTTAAAAAGCATGGCCGATAAAGTCAATGAATTTGTCAATGAGACCCGTTATATCGTTGATCAAAAAAATTACGGCAAAAGTGATTACTGGGCAACGCCAGTGGAATTTTTACAACGCGGCGGTGATTGCGAAGATTTTGCCATCGCAAAATACACGGCGCTACGTACGCTTGGCGTGCCGGAAGAACGCCTGCGCATTGCCATTGTCCATGACAATTTGAAAAACATACCGCATGCTATTTTGATCGTTTATACCGATCAGGGCACATATCTTCTGGACAATCAGCAAGAAAAACTGGTGAGCGCGGAAAGTTATAATCGCTATCGCCCGATTTTTTCGATTAATCGTCAGGCCTGGTGGTTACACACAGCACCAAAAACAACCGTTTTGGCCAGCGCGGAATAAAATCACTCCGCCATTTATAAACAAAACCGCGCCGCGCCCAATTTGTGCGGCGTTTTCTTATCCGGGCCAATAATAAAAAACACGGCCATTTGTCGTTCTAAAGGATTAATAGCGCGGGCGGCGTTTCAATATCGGGGTTTCCACAAACCTGAAAAACCCGTAACTGAATGCGATAATAAAGCACACGGTTAAGACCAGCTTTTCAAAACTGGGCACCGACCCATCCGGGAAAAACAGCTTTAAAAACACCAGATGAAAAATATAAAGCGGATAGGAAATATCGGCCAAAAACCGAATGACATCCGTATTTTCAAAATGCCAGTTTTTTACCGCATATGTAACAATGGCGGCGCAAACAACCGGGCAGGCAATGAACACCAGATCCAACCCTATCCGGCCATATGGAACCGTTGCCATATGTTTCCATGAAAACAACAAAAATACGGTTATCATCAACGCGCAGAGCACAGATATATAAAACGCCCGCCTGGAAATATGTGTAATGAAGATGCCAAACATCGCGCCATAGGCAATACTATCAATGCGCATAATCAAACTTTTTCTAATGCTGGTATCCCAGCCCGCCAAATCGTAATCCCAGCCAAAACGTACGGCCATAGAAAACGCCATCATGCAAATCAACGCAGCCCAGAATACGCGGTTTCGCTGCTTTATCACCAAGGAGAAAAGCACGATTAAAATGGGGAAGGCCACATAGAAAATTTCTTCTACAGCCATGCTCCATGACACATTAAAAAAAGACGTATCTATGCCTTCGATGCTTTGCATGAAAAAGAGGAAATGCCAAATATTGTCCGGCAAGGGGCGCCCTTGATATAAATAAAGCAGAATAAAGGCCATTAATCCGCATTAATAGGTTGGCAAGGTGCGATACCATCGCCGCCGCAAAAAGACCGACAATGATTGTTTAAAATCAGGGTCATGATATAGCCGGTATAAGATTGGCCCCAGCAAAACCCCCGATAACGCAAAAAAGATTTCTACGCCCCAAAAACCAAATAATTCAAAAAACGGATAGTGATATTGTTGTTCATTTTGATACCCCAATAAGGTGAGAACGACCAGTTTCAAATGGGCAAACAACACCATCATGGCGGCCACGCCGCGAAACAAATCAAAAACGGGGTTATAATGCTTTATCTGGTCGGTTCTGGCGTTCATGCCCATTCTTTATACGCCCTCTTTGTCTTTGGTTTGATAGCGCGGACGGCGGTTCAATATCGGGGTTTCCACGCATTTAAAAAATGCAAAACACAATAAAAACGTCACAGCAATATACCCGCCTATGGTCGAAAACGACAAAACCATACCGATACTTTTAAAATACACCACCATAATCACCATGTGAAAAATATAAAGCGGATAGGAAATATCAGCCAAAAACCGAATAACCGGATGGGGACACAGATGCCAATGCTCGCCCAGATATTTTATGATAACCGCCGCGGATAAGGGCAGCAATATAAACAAAGCCTGCAAGATGATGCCTTCACGCAGCCCCGGTTGAATATCATGCCAGTAAAGCGATATATACCAGATTGCGGCCAGCACGATAAAAATGGCACCGGCAAACACGGCCGCCCTGATCTTGTTATAATAAATCCCGACCAAAGCCCCCATGGCAATACTATCCAGCCTGAGCAGTGAAGCCTGGCGTATATCGCTGTCCCAACTCTCAAAATCCTGAAGCTGGACCATGCGCATGACCAATGAAAAGATAATCAATCCGCCAATTGCCAATTGAAAGGAATGAGCGGCACTACGCTTACCAACAAAAAACGCGCCCGCCACACATACGGTAAAAACCACATAAAACAACTCTTCAATGCTGATGCTCCATGCGATTTGATAAAATTGATCATGCTGCCCCCATAAATTCTGCACAAAAAAGAAGTAAGAAGGAACAAAAGCCGCAATTTCGCCTGGATTATAAACGCCGGTCAGATAATGCGTCACCGACCAGGCGATCAACCCACCATAAAAGGCAGGCAAGGTCCGGTACCAGCGCCGCTGTAGAAAAATTTTAACCTGCTGAAACGGGTTATCTTTTAAAAAATGCCGGTATAAAATCGGCCCCAATAAAATACCCGATAAGGCGAAAAAGAATTCAACACTGATAAAGGCCAGCGTATCCATAATATCAATACGGAAATGAGCATCGGCCACGATGGTCAATAACGGATAAAGATGCGCAAGAAAAACCAGCAATGCGGCCACCCCGCGCACCAGATCATACACCGCGTTATAATTTGATATTTGGTCGGTTCTGGCGCTCAAATCCCGTGCCCTTTTGTCCCGTTCAAAGACTTTTTCCCATGCCGCGTCAGGTTTTATTACACCCAGGCAATCCGCAAAATATTGGTTGACCCTGGCGTCCCGAATGGAACGCCCGCCGTCATCACAAATTTATCGCCTTTTACGGCATACCCCATGTCTTTTACAATAGAGGCCGCATGAATGGCAGGGCCGGTAAAATCATCCAGTGTTTCAGGCGCATACACCCCGCGTACACCATAGGAAATGGCCAAACGGCGGGTTACATTTTCATTGGGACTAAGGCAAATAATTGGAACCTGAGGCCGCTGGCGCGCCGCGCGCAAAGCCGTCGATCCCGATGTCGTATAGGTCACGATCACCCGGGCACCAACATCCTGGGCCACATAATACGCCGCCGTTGTAATGGCATCGGATGAGTTGCCAACGGTATCTGGATGGGCATCATCCATCATTTTTTTATAGGTCTCATCTTCTTCGGTGCGGCACGCTATACGCTCCATCATTTCAACCGCCCGCAATGGATAGGCACCGGCGGCCGTTTCCGCAGACAACATAACGCAATCCGCGCCATCATAAACCGCCGTCGCCACGTCAGAGGCTTCGGCGCGGGTTGGCCGGGCATTTTCAATCATCGACTCCAACATCTGGGTGGCGACCACAACAGGTTTTCCGCGGTCCCGTACGAAACGGACAACCCGTTTTTGAACGGCCGGAACATCTTCAGGGGGGATTTCAATCCCCAAATCGCCGCGCGCCAGCATCACACCATCAGCCATATCAACCAATTGATCCAGACAGTCCAGCGCCGCAGGCTTTTCAATCTTGACCATTAAATTGGCGCGGCTTTTTCCATCAGGGCCGGCCATCAATTTACGCGCCTCGTCCACATCTTCCGGGCGCTGCACAAAGCTCTGCGCGATCCAGTCCACCCCCATATCAAGGGCGGCAACAAGGTCTTTCCTGTCTTTGTCCGTCAGGGCCGGAATCGGAATAACCACCCCCGGCACATTTAACCCCTTGCGATTGGATAATTTCGTTCCCGATAAAATATCCACCTCGACATAGTCTTTGCCGGTTTTCTTAACGCGGGCACGCACCTTGCCGTCATCCAAAAAGATCAAGGCATCTTTTTCCAACACATCCAGAACTTCCGGATGCGGCAAACATACCCGGCGTGAATCGCCTGGTGTCTTGTCCAGATCAAAACGGAAACTTTGCCCCTTTTCCAAGGCAATAGACCCGTCCTTGAATTCACCAATGCGTAATTTAGGGCCCTGCATATCGGCAATGATACCAATTGGTGTTTTCACCCGCTCCTCCAGCGCGCGAATATGCGTCACCAGATTACGGATATCGTCATGCTTTCCATGCGAAAAATTTAAACGGAACGCATTGGCGCCGCCGCGGAATAATGCCTCAATCTGTTCCGCTGTATTGGATGCGGGGCCCAAAGTGGCAAGTATTTTTGTTTGTCTATATGTGGACATTGCAGACACTGACTTTCTATATGTTGTAAAAGCGGTATTACCGTCCCTATCAGGATACCCTTAACTATGGCCTTCGCAATATCTTTTAGTATTTACATCACGATATTGTGGCCGCCTCTTCATAACGGGCTGTTCTATGAAACGATGGAAAGCGGCAGAAAACAACACGCATACAGCCATAACCGATAAAACCAGCCATAAAGACAGATCAGACGAAAAACTGACCAGACAATAAAACCCGACCATATGAAATACATATAAGGGGTAGGATATATCAGCAAGGAATATAATAATTTTGCGCAGGCGTATTGTCAGGGTTTGTGACCAGTATTGAATAAGAACAGCGCATGATAACGGAACCGCCAAATACAGCAGGTTCAATATTGTAATATGCATCACGCCGGGGGTGATATTCTGCCATGATATTGACCAGTAACACAGCGCGGCCAAAATGGTGGCCATCGCCAGGGCAAAGGCCCATACAGGGACGCGCCCACGGCAATACGTCATCACCAGCATGCCCAGCGCAATACAATCAAGTCTGGATAGCGCGGCCAGTGATACATCACTATACCAATACTCAAAATCCAGCAAATCAACAAAACGAATGGCCGCAACACAGACAATAAAGCCAACAATCACCACACGTAATCGTGTCAATGGGCTCACCGGCAGCCATAGTACAGGCAATAAAGCCAGCGCGAATGAAAGATAGAAAATCTCTTCAATACTCAGGCTCCAGGAGACGGCAAAAAATTCGTGATGAAATCCGTTCACATTCTGCAAAAAGAAAAAATAATGCGCCAGATTATCCGGATAGGCATCACCGGCATAGGCATAGACCTGACAAAAAACCAAAAGCGCAGCATAATACGCAGGCAAGGTTCTATACAGCCTGCGCCGGACAAACACCCATAAAGATTGCGCCGGGGCGTCGTGTTTTGACAGGATATCCAACAAAACCCGCCCCAATAGCAGCCCCGACAGCGCGAAAAAAAATTCAACCGCCAACAGCAAAACCGTTTTATCAAAATAATTAACCGGCGGTATATCCCCCGATAATGCAAACAAAACCAGCGGTTTGAAATGCAAGACAAAAACCACCAATGCGGCCACGCCGCGCACCAGATCATACGTGATATTATACTGCGAAATATGCTCTGTTCTGATACTCATCTTAACCGGCGGGACGCTATATACCCCTTCATCTTGATTTGAAAGACATGAAAAGAAAGAAGATAGCTTGATAAATTTTCCTTCCTGATTCAGGATAGCGGGAATGACCCGTGGAATAAAAGATTATTTTCGCGGCTGGTCGTTCTAAAACGCTATAAATATGGAGCATAAGCATTATGAAATTTAGTATTATATCATCCGTGGTTGTTCTGGGTCTGATGATCGGGTCACCGGCCGCCGCATGGGCGCAGGATGTCACATTCGTTCCCAGAACCACAGCCACGCAAGATATGTCCGGCCAAAGTGACATGGATGAGGGCGGCAATGATCCGATGAATTATTTCGCCAGCACCGCACAGCAACGCAAAGAACTGGAAGCCAAAAAAGCCGCCGCCCCCGAAGGGCACGTACCGGCGAGCGAGCTGGAATACCTGCCGGAGGAACTGGAACTGAATGGCAAGGCAACCTTGAAAATTGAAGGCGGCCAGGTACGCGCCAGCACCGAAGCCACGGCCAAGCGCTATGATTATTGCGAAGAATATAAAGCCCGCGGCGAGGCCGTTCCTGATGGCTGCATTCAAAAAAACGGCTCTGAACCTGCCCCGCAAATGGAGGGCGCAGATGAACAACCCCAAACCCTGGATGCGCAATTAAAAGCCAAAATCGATACAACACCTGACCAGCCCATGCGGACGGCACCAGTCGCCGCGCCTGCGCCTGTATCTGCTCCTGTGTCTGCCGGTGCGCCTGCGCAAGACGCCGCACCATCGGATGTTGAAAACACAGCCGTGGTCGATAAAGCACGCGGGGCCAAAACCAATATCATTTCAAACACCGATACGGGCGTGAAGCTGGATTATTAAGTTGCAAATTTAGCCCATCCGTGGGATAAGGTCCTGTTATATGTATAATAGGACCTTTTTTATTAGATGAGCATAAACGCCAATTTCATCACCCGAACGCGCGAAGATCTGCTGCGCCTATCCCATGATCTGGCAAACAATCTGGTTTCCTGCGTGCTCAAACCCTCAGAGCATCCCCATATCTGGTCCATTTATGGCAGTTACATGGCGGGAAAATCCCTCATCGCTGAGACGGTTGCCTCAACCCTGACCGGCGAGAATATTAAAGGTTACTTTGAAGATGAACCCCTGATTATGGGGTTTCAGGGAACCGCCCATAGTTATTTTGATGACCGCGCAAACCGACAGTACCAGTTCTGGGACATCCTTAGCGCCCGGCCAAAATGCACCCCTTTAGAACGGCAACGCCGCCAAAAAGAAATCATTTCGCGCATATCAGACGTTCAGGAGCGCGAAGGGATCATTTTCATTCATAACGCCCCGGAGGCGGCGCGTAAATTTCTTCCTGCCGTGGAAATATCCATAACGCAGAAACGCAAAATCACTGATGTCTTCAACCCGCACGCACGCGTCATGCCGTGTTTCAACAGCAAAAAATTGCGAGATTTAAACCTGCGCCATGATTTTAAACTAGCACACAAAACCGCCGGTGAACCGGCCATGATTCGCCTTGTGCAAATAAATATTCATAACCCCGATATTTTTGCCGAAGATTTTACAAAACGTCTGGAATCCGGCCATTATCTGCCCCAGATGCAGCCTTGATGCCCCCGTTTAAAACCACGAATCAAAACACAAGCCGCGAATCATATATTAGGGCCTTGATATATTTATAGAATCATAAAAATACCGCGCTGAAAACCGCATCATTTATGCTCGTTTTATCCATATTTCGCCCTATATATTTCCCATAGATGTGTAATAAAATTGCCAAAAACAAGTTATCCAAAAAAAGGATATCCTGTTTTTTGCGAGTAAAATCAGTGGGTTTAGAGATGTATAACCGCCCCTTAGGAATACAATCATATTGTCAGGACATACGATATCTAGTACCTTTAAGATGCTTAAACGCTATGGGTAGTATGTTTCATCATTTACCCGCCCTCATAAAATTATCTTGGACTTTAACACGTTCAAAAGAAAAATCAGGAGAGAATGCCTCATGTTTGACGTTGCGCAAATGGAGCGGGGAAACCGTGTGCAAATTGATCGGTCCAGAGACGAAAATCTAACAGTCTTTGGTAAAGCAACCTTAACGGATCGTTATCTGCTGCCCGAAGAATCCTATCAGGATCTGCTGGCACGGGTGGCCATGTATTATGGCGATGATTCCGACCACGCCCAGCGTCTTTACGATTATATGTCCAAATTGTGGTTCATGCCATCAACACCAATCCTATCCAATGGTGGCACCAGCCGCGGATTGCCGATTTCCTGTTTCCTGAACGAAACCAATGACAGCCTTGAAGACATTGTATCCCTGTGGAATGAAAATGTCTGGCTTGCCTCACTGGGCGGCGGTATCGGTTCCTATTGGGGTAATGTCCGCTCAATTGGTGAAAAAGTAGGCCGCAACGGTAAAACATCCGGTATCGTGCCGTTCATCCGCGTGATGGATTCATTGACACTGGCCATTTCCCAGGGGTCATTGCGCCGTGGATCGGCCGCGATTTCCCTGCCGATCTGGCACCCGGAAATTGAAGAATTTATCGAAATCCGCCGCCCGACCGGTGGAGACCCGAACCGGAAAGCTCTGAACCTGCATCACGGCGTTCTGGTGACCAACAAGTTCATGCAGGCCGTTGAAAATGACGAAGAATGGGCCTTAAAATCCCCGAAAGACAATCACGTTGTTGACAAAGTCAGCGCGCGTGACCTGTGGATTCGTCTTCTGACCGCCCGTATCGAACAGGGTGAGCCCTATATTATCTATATTGATCACGTAAATGATTCTATTCCTGACCACCACAAAATGGCGGGCCTGAATGTTAAAATGTCCAATCTGTGTTCTGAAATCACATTGCCGACCGGCCGTGATCACCTGGGCAATGACCGGACCGCCGTGTGTTGTCTGTCTTCCATGAATTTGGAAAAATTCGATGAATGGAAAGACCATCCAACCATTATCGAAGACGTCATGCGATTCCTGGATAATGTGTTATCCGACTTTATTGCCAAAGCCCCCGATTCAATGGCGCGCGCCAAATACGCCGCCATGCGTGAACGCTCTGTTGGTTTGGGCGTTATGGGCTGGCACTCCTTCCTGCAATCAAAAATGATCCCGATGGAAGGCGTCATGGCCAAGGTCTGGAACCGCCGTATATTCCAACACATCAAACGCGGTGTTGACGAGGCATCGGTTAAGCTGGCGCATGAGCGCGGGGCCTGTCCCGATGCGGCCGATTACGGTATTATGGAGCGCTTCTCCAACAAGATGGCGATTGCCCCAACGGCCTCTATCTCTATCATCTGTGGGGGCGCAAGCCCGGGGATTGAACCCAATGCGGCCAATGCGTACACGCATAAAACATTGTCTGGTTCCTTCCCGGTCAAGAACCGCTACCTGACCCAGCTATTGGAAGAAAAAGGCCAGAACACAGAAGATGTGTGGAGCTCAATCTTCACCAATGAAGGATCAGTTCAGCATCTGGACTTCCTGTCCGATGAAGAAAAAGACGTGTTCAAAACCGCCTTTGAAATTGACCAGCGCTGGTTAATTGAACATGCCGGTGACCGCACGCCTTATGTCTGTCAGGCGCAATCGCTTAACGTGTTCCTGCCGGCCAATGTCCACAAGGCTGATTTGCACCGCATTCACTGGGAAGCATGGCAAAAAGGCGTGAAATCCTTGTATTACTGCCGTTCTAAATCGATCCAGCGCGCCGAAAGTGACGCATCATGGAAACGCACAAAGGCGCTGGAGCCACAGGATAACCGCGAACCAGAACTGACCGACAACAACTACGAAGAGTGTCTGGCCTGTCAGTAACGCACCACCCTATAATAATTTCACAGAAAAGCCTCTTATACTCTAAGAGGCTTTTTTATTGACATAATTTATGCACATTTGCTATAAGCGCATAAAATATGTGAGGAAATATCACGATGAGTAAAAGCGTAGATGAACGAATAAAAGAACATCTGAAAGAAAGTATTCTGGTTACACCCAAGGCAGATAAAAGTAAGCGCCCTATAGTTACAGAATACAATGCAAACGCAAAGCAAGATGCCGCTTCGAATAGATACAATAATGAACTTGACCAGCAAAGACCGCCACCTGTGGCAAATGGGCAGACATATTCCGGTCTAGGAATTAGCGAAATGCGGAATGCTGATCTGGAAAATTTTTATTGTGATAACTACAATGGAAGTTCCGTCTTTAAAAAAATTGGAATCATAAGCAACTTCATTCCCAGTAGTATTCCTATGCTTTATGGGGATAGAAGAAAACTTCACTGGGAAGGCTTTCCTCTCCATAAACACAAAGCTATTGCTATTGCCTACGATCCAGACATAAAAAAATTCCGCTATCAAGAAGCGCAAGGGCTGGTACGGGTATATAATAAGGGAGGCCCTTATAACGTTGATGGGTGCAGCGGCTTTACCCCGCCCAGTATCAAGGTACGCAATAAAAAGCCCCTGCTGGAAAAACTTACCACCACAAAAAAGGCAGATGATTGGGTAACAATTCCAAACTCAGAAAAACTTTTTAATTCTCCGGATGAATTAAAAGAACAATTTCTTGACGACATTGCAAAAGGTATTGAGTACCATATAAAGCAAACTCCTTGGCGTCTTACAAAAATTTTCGGTGCTTTAACAATAGCAAGCAGCTTGATTTATTCCTGCGCGACAAACGCAGCAACACATCCAGCGAATGATCAAGCCCCAATCACGCCTTCCGAAATCTCGGTTTCATTCGAACCAAAATAAACACCAAAATGGTCTCGCGGCGCTCCTTTTTTATGATCACGTAACCATTATGGCCAAAGGGCCGAATTGACCTATATCTATCTATAAGAACAAAAAGGTCAAAACCAATGCGTCAATTTTTAACCATAGCGGCGATGGCCGCGCTATTTAGTGGAGCAGGATATACACTCATGGCCAATGCAGAAATGAAAAATACCACCAATACCGGCATGGATGCGTCCCATCTGTCGGATAAAGAGAAATACATCACCTTACATGATGGCACCGAGCCCCCTTTCCAGAATGAATATTGGGACAATCACGAGCCTGGCATATATGTCGATAAAATCTCTGGCGAGGCGCTGTTTTCCTCAACCGATAAATTTGACAGCGGGACAGGCTGGCCCAGCTTTACAAAACCCATCCATGAGCATGTCGTCACTCAGCTGCAAGATGATTCCATGGGCATGAGCCGCACTGAGGTGCGTTCAAAATCGGCCGATGCGCATTTGGGGCATGTCTTTAATGATGGCCCCCCGGAAAGTGGCGGTCTGCGTTATTGTACAAATTCCGCCAGCCTGACCTTTATTCCCGTCGCGGAAATGGCGGAAAAAGGCTATGGTGAGTATTTATACTTATTCGATGAACAGGGCGCCAAAGATATGAAAGACAGTCAGTAAGGCCATGGCGATTAAGTAGCCATGCCCATTAAATTTGGCATTATTGCAGGTGATCAGGCACCGGCGGTAAGTCGGAAAAGCTGTATGGATGATGACCGTCAAGCAGCGGTACATCAACGGGGGTTGCGCTTTCCCCGTCATATATCTGGCGCACAGTCCAGCCATTGATGTCGTCTTTGGTGGCCTCCAGAATATCACAATTTTTGGGGGTGGGTAAATCGGCCGTGAACGGCAATTCCCCCATCGCACGAACAAATTCACGGTACACAATGCCGTGACAAACCACGATCATATCATTTTGACCCGATTCATGAACGCGGCTCAATGTCCCGTCCATAAAGCTCTGTACGGCCATATAAATGTCTTTATTGGATTCACCCAGCAAATTACGGGTCGTGAAGCTGTCGCGCTGATAGGTGTCTTCGGCCATTTTGGCGAATTGATGCGACAGGGTTTTATCAACCGGGCCGGTGCCGCTACGCATAGCATAAGAAGCACCGCCAAAACGTTCAATCAAACGCGGATCCAGATGAATGGTCGGTTCACCGTCAAAGCCCAATTCATGCATGCCATGAACAAGGCCGCTTAAGGTTTCCTGCGTGCGTTGATAGGCGCTTAAAAACACATAGGGCCACTGGTTTGTCTGCGTGGATTCATAATATTGTTTCAGGAACTTTCCAGCCGCTATGGCCTGCGTCCAGCCAAGATCGGTCAAACCGATTTTACTGTCACCCAGTGCCGTATATTGACTGGTATCAACGTTCCCTTGGGATTGTCCGTGCCGTATAATTATCAAGCGCATACTATTATGTACGGGATTTCCGGCTCAAAGTCAAAATGCCAATATCAAAATGCCAATATCAAAATGATTGAGCGGGCGGGTTTTTGCGCTATAGTACGTATATGAGTACGTCACTGCTGAATGCCTATGATGCCTATTGCAAAGAAGCCCGCTTGCGCGCTTCGGAGCCGCGGCGCTATGTGCTGGAAATTATTGCCAGCGCCAACAAACCCGCCACGGCCTATGAAATTCTGGACGAACTGGGCAAAAAACTAAAAAGCCCGAAACCGCCAACAGTCTACCGCGCACTGGATTCCCTGTCCGAACACGGCTTTATTCACCGTATTGAAAGTTTAAATGCCTATATCGCCTGCGAAGAGGGACACCGGCACAAAGGATCACAATTTATGATCTGCGATTCTTGCGGGCAAGTAGAGGAAATTCATCTATGCAGCGCCCCAGAAACCCTGCAAAAACAGGCCAGCAACAAACATTTCAGTGTTCAATACTGGAATGTGGAGCTGCACGGCCAATGCGGCCAATGCGCCGGATAGCCCGAATACAATTTACAAATAATGGGCAATGCAATATTGGCGCACATTCTCAATATGCGTTGGCGTAATACCATGAATACGCAAATGCCGTTCGGTGCGTTCAATATCCGTTTCATGCTGGACATGCCCCCAGATACCGAATTGTTTCACAAAATCCAGTGTTTTTTGACCGTTCGGGCCTAACAAATCGCAATCAATCGGAATATGAACCTTGTTTTGCGCCTGATTAAACGCCCCCTTTAACGTCAGGGTCGCATTAAATTCCGGCCCGTCACGCGTATCGGCCGCAGGGCCAGCGCCAACCTGGGCAAAAGATAAAGCCAGCGCCAAAACACCGCTACGCAGAATGTGAGACTTACCTTTTTGCATTTTCGGCCTTTTATTCTTGACTATATAAGTTACGTTATAATATAACACCTTTTAGCCAAAAAATGGATTGTGTGTCAAGTATAAAGGAATCGTCATGGCAGATAAAAACGCAAAAAAGACATCCGGCAACAGCGGCCTGACCACCATGTTTATCGCCGCGGCCACCGCCGTGATCACGGGGATTCCCACCGATTTCATCTCGGAAATTGTTATCTTTCCTTTTTATCACAACTCCTCGCTGGGGGCGGAAATTGTCAACGCATCCAGCTCAGTTCTGCTTCCGTTTTATGAAGCGGCGGGCGAATGGTTCGGCGTCCCATCAATCTATGAAGCCGGGGCGCCTGATATCCCCAGCGTAGCCTTTTAGGGCCCATACCCAACAAAATATCGCAATAAAATATCGCGGAAAAACGCCCTTAAAAAAAACCCGCGCGGGGCCTTTGACGCATAAAAAAAGGCCGGGTCACCCGGGCCTTTTTTCGTATCTGTTATATGCGCCGGTTTATTCCGGCGCCAATATCATGGCGCGCACTAGATCCATTTGATAAAGCATGGCATCAACATCCTTCAATGGCTGGCCCGGCATATGCTGGGTTGTGCAATCATTACTCGTATTCATAGAGGCGATCAAAAAATCTGTCAGCGCTTCATAATCCTGTTGATCACCCGAAATAATGCTCTCCACACCATGATCATGTGCCTTCATCATAATATCGTAATGAACCGCGGCCAGATCAGGGATTGCTTGTATCATACAGACCATAGTATCAATCTGGGCTTGCGGTACAACAAAATCACTTTGTTTTATTTGCTCCCGCAGATCCTGTATATGCCGGGATGTCAGCGTCACCATTTCTGCACGAATGCACGCTTCGGGCCCTTCAGGATTTTGGGCAATACATTCGGCGGCGGCATCATAGGCCATTTGATCCAAATCGATTTCCTGTATGGCCGCATTGGCCGAAAAAGCCGAGGCCATGGCCAAACCGGCCGCCGCGGCGGTATTTTTTAAATTCACAGACATCCTGACAACTCCTTACTGCGGGCCTGCGAAATAGTCGCGCATGCTATCCAGCTGCTGGGCAAGATCTTCAGGGGATGCCAGAGGGCCGGCACCAGGCATATGCTGGGAAACACAATCGTTAATAGTATTCATAGAGGCCAGCATATAATCTTTCAGGGCAGAAAATTCCTGCTCCGTACCACCGATAACGCCCTGCATTCCTTTTTGCGAAAGTTGCAATATGGTCTCGTAATAATCGGCGGTTAAATCCGGCGCGGTATTCACAACACATTTCATGGTGTTAAGCGTGCTTTCATCTCCAATCTCACTGGGGACTGGGCCCTGGCTGGCCGCAAACGCCTCAAGCGCCTTGATTTTTTCAGAGACAATCTCAACCATTTCTGCGCGAATGCACTCTTGCGGGGCGCCCGGGGCCTCCGCGATGCATTCTTGAATAATATCAACTGTATTTTCATCAAAACTGGGGGCGTTAAAGGCCGATGCATTGGCCGAAAAAGTCGAGGCAATGGCCAAACCGGCCGCCGCAGCGGTATTTTTTAAATTCACAGACATCCTGACAACTCCTTATTGTGTGTATTGCAATTGTGTTTATGCAAATATTTTATGGATAATGGCACTAAATAGCATACACAAATGCCTGTCAAGGAATACCTTGAAAAAAATTGTGAATGAATCATTTCCGGGGTTGAAGACACACTATATGTAGTACATTATATAACTGTGAACACAATATGTGGTCACATCACAAATAGGGGCTTTCCTGGTCCGTTTTATCCCCGCTATTCACGTTATTTTTTTCAAAATGACTCTGGGATTGGCTTAGGAGACCCTAAACTGCACTTAAATCTGAACGAAAGACCCGAATTTTTAAGGAGACTGCCAAATGGCCAAAACACCCGTATCCGATATCGGAAAAACCGATTCCCCGCTTCTTGTAGAACGCCACGTCTACAAACCGTTTTTATACCCCTGGTGTTATGAGGCATGGTTAACCCAGCAGCGCATCCACTGGATCCCCGAAGAGGTTCCGCTGGCCGAAGATGTTCGTGACTGGAAAAAAACACTGACACCGGCCGAAAAAAATCTGGTGACCCAGATTTTCCGATTCTTCACACAATCGGACGTGGAAGTGAATAACTGCTACATGAAGCATTATTCGCAAGTATTTGGCCCGGTTGAAGTACAAATGATGCTGGCCGCGTTTTCCAACATTGAAACCGTCCATATCGCCGCGTATTCCCACCTTCTGGATACAATCGGCATGCCGGAAACAGAATACGAAGCCTTCTTTAAATATAAAGAGATGAAGGACAAATTTGATTACATGCAAAATGCGTCCATGTCATCCCGCCGCGATATCGCCAAAACCATGGCTATGTTTGGTGCCTTTACCGAAGGTCTGCAGCTTTTCGCCTCATTCGCGATTTTGATGAACTTCCCGCGCTTTAACAAAATGAAAGGCATGGGCCAGATCGTGACATGGTCGGTGCGTGATGAAACATTGCACTGTCTGTCCATGATCAAACTGTTCAATGCCTTCATTCAGGAAAACAAAGACATCTGGGATGATGAATTGAAACAGGAAATCACCGATAGCTGTACCACCATCGTTGGTTTTGAAGATGCCTTTATTGATTTGTGTTTCGAAATGGGCCCAATCGAAGGTCTGACACCGCAGGAAGTAAAAGACTATATCCGCTTTATCGGTGACCGCCGTTTGCAGCAATTAAATCTGGAACCTGTTTTCGGCATTGATAAAAACCCGTTGCCCTGGATGGATGAAATGTTAAACGGTGCCGAACACACCAATTTCTTCGAAAACCGTGCGACAGAATACTCAAAAGCCTCAACAGAAGGCGCATGGGAACAGGTTTTCGAAAGCGATATCTTCGCCGGAAATTACGGCAAGAAAATCGGTGCCATGACCGATATGAGCGAGGTCAAAAAGACCGGCACAGAATAAATTACAAAATAAATTTTTGTTTTTTACTGCGTAAGCCCGCCCGCGGGGAGGGGTTAAAACATCCCCGCCAATAATAAGAAGCCGCCGAATTTTCTGCTTTCGGCGGCTTTTTTATGCGGGCGGCGCCGACCTAAACTACGCCGGCCTTATTCCCGCACATAAACCGCATACCGCCCCAGCGGCGCCGTATCCAGGACGGTACTGACACCCGGGAAATAAATCCGCCTGTCAAATTCCAGCGTATCCTGCCTTTTATACTGGGCAAATGCCGCGGCAAAACGCGGATGGGCGGCATAAAAATCAATGAAATCGAAATCACCATATCCCGGTAAATTTTCCAATACAATCACAACATCGGGCCGCATGGTTTCTAAATCATCGGCCACCATCGTTCTGTATTTTGTTGTGAGCTGACGAACCTGATCATCATTCAAATGCCGTGTCCCGGCGGGCATAATCAATTGCGGCAAATACCACATTGAGGTAAAGCGCGACGCATGAAAGGCGCCGTGATATTCGCTCAAAAGATGAATGTTGGATGCGGTATCGCTTAATAATAAAAACTTGCACTGGCGATCTTGCGGGCAATGCTTGTCCAGCGCTTGCGACAAGGGCAATGTTTTAAAGTCTTTGTGTTTTAATGATTCAAGCGGGGCGGCGCGTAAATCACCGATTATGATGACAAACACGGCGAAAACCAGCCCATAGGCCAAAACCGGCCGCATATAAGCCCGCAACACATAGAACGAGGCCATCATGCCGGTAAAAAACCACAGGGTTAAATACGGAATGCGCTGATAATTCAATGCCTTGCCCTGCACCAGATAGGGAATGAACAACAAAAAGGTCAGACAGGCCAGAATATTAATCACACGCTTATCCCGCTCACGCAAGACAGGCATCGTATTTAAAACCGGCACAAAGATGGCCAATATCCCGCCGTAAACACATACATCCAGCCACACCGATGGATTGCGCGAGGCGCTGTAAAGCAAGGCGCTATCGGGCAACACGATTTGCAGAAAATCCAGAAAGAACACGGCCAAAATGACGCCATAGGCAATAACGCTTAATGCCAGAGCAATAAAGTCAGGATCTTTTATCACGCGAAAATACGCGCCCTTGAAAAATCGATGCGCCAATAAAACACTGGGCACGATACCGTAATGCGGTTTCACCAGAATAAAAACAGACCCGATGATAAACACACACCATAAACCCAGGCGGGATACCGGAACGCCTTGATACAAAACAATTTGCCCCAAGGTAAATGGAATCAGCGCCAAAACAATCAAATGATCCCGATCACCGAAATCAGTGGCGGGCACAACAATCTGAATGAAAACAAACCCCATCATCAGTAAATGGCGGCTGGCGCGATCGACACCCTGCAACCGGGAGAGAAAATATGCGCTGGCAAGAAACGATCCCAGCCCCAGACAAAACGTATAAACAAGATGAATACCATGAATACCCAGCCCGCTGATGGATTGCACCCATACCACAGGGACATAGATTATCAGGCTGAGCGGCGGGTTGGTTTCGTAATACATTTGACTAAATTGATGCCCATCCAGCATGCGCCGCGCAAACGACGTTAAAATCGCCACATCTGAATCATAGACCAGCGTGCTTAAATGCCAGACATAGACGGCCAAAACCGCCAATAACATCGCCCAGCAAACAACCAGAAACGATTGCGGCAATACCGCAAAATCCCCGTCTTCGGCACTGTGTAATGTTTTGGCTTTGGATAATTTCATGATAAATGTCAAAAAATTCGGCGGTTAAAAAAGGGCCACCCCACTTTAGCGCAAATACCGGCATTATCCAATACAATCACCAACGGTTACGGCAAAGGTAACGGGGCTGGCCACTCCGGCAACTAGGGCTGGAAGGCACAAACTTTAACTGATAATATGATCAGGGTCATTATCACGAACATCAAAAAGCGACAGCATCACCATGGATCTATCAGTTGTCATACCCTGTTATAACGAAGAAGAAAGCCTGACAGAGCTGCACCGCCGCGTGCTGGCGGCCTGCAAATCGGCTCCGGTCAAGACATTCGAAATCATTCTGGTCAATGATGGCTCGACCGATAGCACCTTATCGATTATGACGACGCTATGCGACAAAGACCCCCATGTTGTCATTGTCAATCTGTCGCGCAATCACGGTCACCAATTGGCCCTGAGCGCCGGTCTGGGTGAAGCGCAAGGTGATTATATCTTTGTTCTGGACGCCGATTTACAAGACCCGCCGGAATTGCTGACCCCCATGCTGGAACGCGCCAAATCCGGCGTAGATGTTGTGTATGGCCAGCGCGCCGAACGGCAGGGCGAAACATGGTTCAAATTATTTTGTTCAAAAAGTTTTTACCGCGTGTTGTCCTTTTTGTCAGAAACCGATATCCCGGAAAATGTCGGCGATTTTCGCCTGATGAGCCGCCGCGTTCTGGACCAATTATTATCCATGCCCGAACAACAGCGTTTTATCCGCGGCATGATTGCCTGGATTGGTTTCAAACAAGAACCCTTTTTATACGAACGCGACGCCCGCTATGCCGGGGTGACCAAATACCCGTTTATGAAGCTGATGTCTTTTGCCATTGATGCGATCTCCAGCTTTTCTATCCGGCCATTGCGCATTGCCATTCCGTTTGCCCTGATCGGGGGCGTGCTGGCCGGCTTATTGGGTTTGGGCGCGGTTTACAGCCATTTTACCGGCGGAACAATTACGGGGTGGACCTCATTGGCCTGTATCATCACAGGCTTTGCCGCCATTCAGTTGTTATGCATTGCCTTAATCGGCGAATATGTCGGACGCATGTATATTGAGGTCAAACGCAGGCCGCTTTATATCGTTGCCGATGTCATACGCGCCGATCACGCAAACCACGCCGGTGCCAAACCCACAAAAAAAACAGCCCCAAAAATAGCCAAGAAAACTGCCGCCAAAGCAAAATCCAAAACAACCAAGGCGCCTGCGCGTAAAAAGGCCAAGTAATGGATCAGGATTATTACCGCCAAATGGCCGCACTACAATCAGACCATTGGTGGTATGAGGGGCGCCGCCAGATTTTGGCGCGCCTTATAAAACGCCTGCGCCTGCCCAAACAGGCAAAAATATTAGAGGCCGGATGCGGCCCCGGGGCCAATTTATCCATGCTATCATGCTTTGGAGACCTCAGCGCATTTGAACCGGAACAATACGCCGCCGACCACGCCGCAAAAATTTCCGGCGTTAATGTAAAAACAGGGGATCTGCCGGGCAATATACCCTTTGATCAACAATTTGATCTGATCGGTGCCTTTGATGTTATCGAACATATTGATAACGACGTCGAGGCCCTGACCGCGCTGGGTGATGCCCTGAAAGACAGGGGGCGGGCTATCTTCACGGTACCGGCGCATCAGTGGCTCTGGTCAAGGCATGATGATATCAACCACCATAAACGCCGCTATAGCCGTAAACAATTCAAGGCCGCGCTGGAACTGGCCGGATTTACCGTACAAAAAATATCATATTACAATATGTGGCTATTTCCCCTGGCGGTCTGCGTTCGCTTTGGCAAAAAAGCCATCGGCGCGCAGGATAAAAACGATGTCACCATGCCCGCACCGTTTGTGAATGCGGTGTTACAATACTTTTTTGCTTCGGAACAATATATGCTTCCCTATATGAACCTGCCCTTCGGCCTATCGATTATAGCCATCTGCACGAGGCATAAATGAGCGGAGTTATCAGCGATATAGCCCGGCAATTCGTTGTGTTTTGCGGCATTGGTGTCATAAATACGGCCTTTGGCCTTGGTATTATCCTGATCCTGTCCGAAGCTGTGGGCCTGCATTACATTGCAGCCAATGCCATGGGATATGCCTGCGGTCTGGTGCTGGCGTATATTTTACACCGTAATATCACCTTTAAAGGCAGCGCCGCCCCGGGCTGGAGCCGCAGTGAATTTATCGTGTTCACCATCATTTTTCTATGCGCCTATCTCATACAGCTCGGCGCCTTAATATTGCTGGTTAGCGCTTTGTCCACCCCGCCATGGATAGCGCAGATTTTGGCCATTTCAATTTATGTTACCCTGAATTACATGGGTAACCGTATGATTACCTTTCAATCCAATATGAAGGACTCGCCATGAAAAAAATTGTTATTACAGGGGGCGCGGGTTTTATCGGGTCACATATCGTGGATCATTTCGCCCGGCATTATCCAAACGCAAAAATCACCGTTTTTGACAAAATGACCTATGCTGCGGATATACACAATATCATGCCTTTGATAGAAACGGATCGTATCGAATTAATTGTTGGTGATGTCTGCGATCTGCAAAAATGTTATACGCTGCTGAAAGATTGCGATCTGTTAATCCATGCCGCCGCCGAAAGCCATGTCGATAATTCTTTCGGCAACTCGCTGGAATTTTCCCGCACCAATGTTTTGGGCACCCATGCCTTAATGGAGGCCGCCTTAAAATCAAGCGTTCCCAAAATTATACATGTCAGCACCGACGAGGTATACGGAGAGGTGATCGAAGGCCGCGTCGATGAAAGCGCGCATTTGTTACCCACCAACCCCTATTCCGCCAGCAAGGCCGCGGCTGATATGGTTATTCAGGGGTATAAAAAATCATTTCATCTGCCGGTTATTACGGTGCGATCAAATAACATTTTCGGTATTCGGCAATTCCCGGAAAAAATCATTCCGAAATTCCTGCTATTGATGATGATGGGGCAAAAGCTGCCCTTGCATGGGACGGGTCAAAACATGCGCCATTTTTTGGCGGCGCAAGATCTGTGTCAGGCACTGGATATATTGGTACAAAAGGGGGAAATCGGCCAGATTTACAATATCGGTACCATGGATGAATATAAAAATATTGAGGTCGCCGAAATGATCTGCGCTCTATTTGATCAAAACCCGAAAGAGGCCATCACCTATATCGATGACCGCCCGTTTAATGATGCCAGATACGCCATTACCTGGGAACCGCTGAAGGCGCTGGGGTGGAAACCAGCCATCCATTTACGCGATCAATTACCCGACATGGCACGGTGGTATTACGATAATTTCGACCGCTTTGCCAAAAACGGTGAAGAACGCATAAACGCTCCCAAACTGCAAAAAGCCGCATGACCAAAACCGTCACAGTTATAGGCCGCGGCAGCTTTCTATCGCGGATGCTACAAAACCATAAACAGGCACAGCACTGGCGCTTTATCGGGCATGAAGAGGCATTGGCCGAAACCGCATGGATGGACAAAACCGATATACTGATTAACTGCGCGTTCCACCCGGATCTGCGCAGCGGCCCGTATTCCCCGATCAAAGACGTCGACTTTTTGCTGGCGGGATACACTCAAAACCGGCCCATCCATTATATCATGCTCTCCAGCCGGGCCGTTTACGGGCCAGCACCGGATCGGACCCTGATCCTGCGTGAAGACAGCCCCGCCGCCCCCGATACCGATTACGGCCGCAATAAATATATGAGCGAACAAACCCTGACCGAAATGATACCGGCCGAACGCCTGACCATTTTACGCATGGGCAATATTTTCGGCGCCGAACGCGGGCGTCACACATTTTTTGGGGCGATGCTGGACAGTTTATTAACGGATGGAAAACTACAATTTGATATCGCCCCGGATGCGCAGCGTGACTTCCTTTATGCCGGGCAATGGGCGGATTATATGACCCGCATTGCCGCCCGCCCCAAAGCCGGGCTTTATAACATCGGCGCCGGGTTCGGGATCACCACGCAAGATCTGGCGCGCCATATCATTGCCGTCTATGGCAAAGGTAAGATTGAATTTACAGGGCAAAGCCATACCGGGCAATTTATTTTGGATATCACCAAAGCGCGCCAAGCATTTCAGCTTCCGGCCTATAGCCGCCAGATGCTGCTTGATGATTGCAAACGGGTCATTGAACAAACCGTTTCAGACGCCCGGCGCGTACGCGTTTAAACGCCGCAGGCTACCCGATATCGCGCATGACCTTAACCACAAAACCCTTGCCTTCCAAATGGCTGACAATTTCCTCCACATGATTGGAATCGCGGGCCTCAATAACGATATCCAGCTCCGCACGCTTTAAGGAAACGGTCTGCATCATGCGCTGGTGTATCACCTCGACCACATTCGCCCCACCTTCACCGATGATGCGGGCAATGTCAGAAAGCTGCCCGGGTGTATCATCAATTTCAAAGCGCAGCCGCGTAATGCGCCCGTCACGAACAAGGCCGCGCATAATCAGGGTCGAAAGAAGGCGCGAATCAATATTTCCGCCGCAAACCACAAGCCCGACCTTTTTGCCTTTATAGTGATCGATATTATTCTGAATAACCGCCAGACCGGCCCCGGCCGCCCCTTCGGCAACCAGTTTTTCCATGGACAGAAAGTCAAAGACGGCTTCCTCGATTTGTGCTTCGGTGGCGCTGTCGATGCGGTCAACCAATCGGTCAATAATTTCAATATTTTGTGGCGCAGGTGCCTTAACGGCAATACCTTCGGCCAATGTCGATCCGCCGACCGGCCCGCCCCGGCCCTCACGCGCGGCCTTAACGGCATCGTATAAATCGGCTTGCGCGCCCACAACCTCAATATCCGGTTTCATGCCCTTAACGGCCGTGGCCACGCCGCCAATCAAACCGCCGCCGCCAATCGGCACCACCACAACATCCAGATCCGGCTGATCTTCCAGCATTTCAATGCCCAGGGTTCCCTGCCCGGCGATAATGGCCGGATCATCAAACGGATGGATAAAGGTGAAATTGTTTTCCTTGGCCAGGCGCATCGTCTCTGCCACGCCTTCATCAAAACTGGTGCCGAATAAGACAACGCGCCCACCAAAATCTTCTGTGCGCTGAATTTTGTTAAAAGGCGTGCCGACCGGCATAACAATCGTGGCCGGAATGCCCAAACGTTGCGCATGATAGGCAACCCCCTGCGCATGGTTGCCCGCGCTGCAGGCGATAACGCCGTTTTTACGCTGTTCGTCGCTCAGGGTTAATAGTTTATTGAGCGCCCCGCGCGCCTTAAAGGCATTGGTGTGCTGTAAATTTTCCAGCTTCAGATACAGGTCAATCCCCAAATGCAAAGACAATCGCGCCGCCCGCACAATCGGCGTGCGGATAGTAGAAGATTTAATCGCCGCATGGGCCTTTTGAATATCTTCGAATGTTACGGTCATGGATTTTCCTTTTTCTTAACAGCCATTCAGCCCGTTACCATAAAGTGCCGCCGCAGCAAAATCAACAAAGGCGCACATGCCTGTGGTCAATTTTTTAAAAACATTAGGGAAGTACGATTTAATTTGATAGACTGTGTATAGCAAAGTCACGAAAAGAGGATCCCTCTTGAGTTTAAGAAAACAGCGTTTTCATACACACCACCCGGCGAGCTTCACCATTCGCCCCATGACTTTGTTACCCCACCACATTCGTAAATTCAGGCCAACACACCACCCAAGCGCGTATCGGCGAAGGGCAGCACATGCTTATATCTCCTCTCCGCTGCCCTTTGTCAGCGCGCATTGGAAAGGAGGCGGCCCATAATTACGATCACCCAAAAAGGAGCCCACCACCATGTCTAAGAAATCACGTAAATCACGCGGTAATTCGAATACAAACAAAGACAATGTCGTTCACTCCATGTTCGATGATCCCTATGCCTCTAAAGGCAAATCAAGTGGCTGGCATCCTTTGGATGATGAAATAAACGCCAAACGCGACAAAAAATTTATCAAAACAATCAAGCCACGATCAAAAGGGCAGGAAATTCTGATGAAAGCCATTCAGGACCATTCCCTGACACTGGCCATCGGCCCTGCCGGAACAGGAAAAACCTATCTGGCCATTACGGCGGCCGTCGAGGCACTGGAAAAAGGGGAGGTCGAACGCATCATTTTGTCCCGCCCCGCGATGGAGGCTGGAGAGTCTTTAGGATATCTGCCCGGCGATATGCATGAAAAAATGGCGCCGTATTTACGCCCGCTATATGACGCCCTGGGGGACCGCATGGGCGGAAAGAAAGTCCGCCAGTACATCGAAGAAGGTGTTATTGAGATTGCCCCGGTCGGGTTTATGCGCGGCCGCACATTAAACAATGCCTATGTCGTCATTGACGAGGCACAAAACTGTACCTATGTGCAATTAAAAATGCTGTTGTCGCGTCTGGGATGGCACTCCACCATGATTGTAACCGGCGACCCCGAACAAACCGATTTATTGCCGGAACTATCGGGGCTGGATAAAATTTCCAAACGTCTGGATGCCCTGAAAAACGTTGCGGTGGTCAAGTTGGACCAAAAAGACATTGTTCGTCACCCGCTGGTGGCTGAAATGCTGGACGTTCTATAAACTAAAGTGACTTTTACGGCTGTAACGCCATCCACATACCTTAGAATAACGCCTGCGCCATTTATAACCCGCAGGCGTTTTTTATCAAAAGCCTGAAAACCGGCCATTCCAGGTGATTTTTGTACTTTCTTGTACCGCTTTACCAATATTTAATATTTCTCGGATAATCTAGGCGTAAGTTTAAACCAAAAGGGAATATATCAGGGTGTCCGATAACCACGACAATAACAGCCAGACCTATAGTATTCACCTGATCACCGCCGAAATGGGCGGGCCCGGGGCGCAGGTCTATAATCATATTCGTTTCCGCAACCATTTGGGTCAGGACGCCTTGGCCTTTCATGGCATTGCCGTTCCGCGCGCGGCCGATAACTCCAGGGCCTTACGCGTCATTATGGCGCCGGTTCAGGGCGATGGCCTGCCCAGCAAGAACTTTAAAATTGTTCACGAAGCCTGCCTGTTCGAAGGCAGCGCAGAAGACTATCTGTCAAAACTGGCCTGTGCCGGTGATGCAGCCAATTTTGTTAATCAACAAAACCTTACCTATAACCCGGAAAATGAAAACGGAGAAAGTCCGAATTCCATCGCGCATACATTGATACGCGCCATGGATCTGGAAATGCCGGAAATAGCCGAGCAATTCTGGGCACCCGGTCATGCCCGTGTCATTCTTCCCAACAACTGGAGATCAGCCTATGCCTAATGCACAATTTATTGTCAGTGAAATTTTACCAGCGATGCAACAAGCACTCGGCGCGACAAACGTCATGGCCGAGGCCCGTGAAAGCGCACCCAACGGCGCGCATTTTGACGCCGCAAATCCGGCCGCAACCACGCCGTTAATTGCAGATGCGATGATGCCGCAGGCCGAACCGGCCGTCGAAAATGCCGTTCGGATGACATTCGACTAAACAAACCATCATCACGGTTTTAAAAATTGTTATATGCCGGTTTTCTTTTGCGAAGACCGGCATAGTTTATTTTAGGTAATCACGTCATCAGCACACTTAAGGAGGCAAACAGCATGAGTATTATCTATACAGCCAAAGCAACATCAACCGGTGGCCGTGACGGCCATGTCGCAACAGATGACGGCGCCATCGAATGCGATCTATCCCTGCCTGGGTCCAACAAAAAAGGGCCAAACCCGGAACAGTTTTTTGCCGCCGGGTATTCGGCCTGCTTTGGTCAGGCGCTGGAGGCGGTTGCCGAACAAAAAGGCATAAAACCGGACAGCATAGAGGTTCAGGCCAGTGTTAGCCTGCATAAACAAAACAACGCCTTTCATCTTTCGGTGAAACTGGATGGGCACTTGCCCGGCCTGTCCCGTAAAGACGCCGAATTTTTGATGAAAGAGGCGCATAAAATCTGCCCCTATTCAAAAGCCGTCAGCGCAGGCATCGTCATTGAATTATCCCTCAGCGGAACAGACGTCAAAGCCGCCGCCTGATATTAAAGAATACAATCAACCGCTATCATCACTGGTAGCGGTTGTTTGATTATTTTTACAAATTAAACACTTTGTTATGCATTAATTTTCTAAGAAAATTAAAAAAAGCGGACTTAAATAAAATCAAGGAGCCAGAAGCACACCTTATGTTTTTATACGCGGTGTCCAAAATACTCTGACGACGTACAATTTTTCCCCTTGGATTATGACAAAGTCGGTGGCCATACTGTTATAATTAATATCAATGCAGTTGTTATTAATAAGTACAAAATCACGCCCACCAAAGGTGTGGCTAAAACCCCAATAAAAAAATATAGCAACTCAAAATTTTTAATAGGGAGAGATTTTTTGTTTATAAGGACCTCTAATTTTCTATGTAAAAAAAATATTATTGGCAAGGCAGCCATAAATATTAAAAGCTTTAATATTATGGAGATAGAGAGCGGAATATACATTGCGACAAAAAATGATAATGACCAACCAAGTAGTAAAAATAGTTTCAGCCGATTAGATGAGTTGGATAGATTTCCCATGTTATTTTTGCCCAATTTTTGGTTATGAATCTAAAATATTTAGCTCTTAGTAAAATTCAAAACCTATTTTCTAATAGCATTGTCTGCCACGAATCACAAAGAATTAAATTGTAATAAATATATTATATACAACTATAGACCTTTAGAATTATGGTATATTCCATAATGGCATTTATCCGATTAGATTTAAGAACCAGTCCCTTTTTTGGCGCCATTTTTAAGTATAGTTTCCAGCCATGATATAACTCATTTCTAAAAACTACCGTACAAAACCCGTATCCTGCTACATACCCAAGGCTAATTTTCCAACATTCTTGTTAAGGAGTGAAACAATCAAAATCATTGCTATATTTCGCCAGGGAACCTTACTCTCACGTGCCATAATAATGCCTCTTATTTAACCAAGAAAACAGAAACTGTACCCCGTCAGCACAAGTTGGACAGATAGCGCCTCAATGCTAAGGGCATGGTTTTGGCTCATCTTCGATAAGCCAAAAACAGAGTTCAAAAATCTGAGGGCTTCTTTTTAATTTCTATATTTGCTTTATGTATTCCACTTATTACAGAGTAATAGAGGCTCCCTGATCCCAATATCAAAAAAAATATACTTCCCCATTCATCAGAATTAATAAAGATACGCGCCCCGCACAATAAAATAAAAAAAGGGCAAAAAATGATTAGTAGATTTCTTAGAATATATTTTCTCTCTAAAGATTTACGTGCCACTAGCTTTTTGTAATTCTCCGAATTAATAATTTCTTTAAATTTATTAAACATTTAAAATACTCATAATGGTTTTTATCTGTACCCCGTCAGCACAAGTTGGACAGATAGCGCCTCAATGCTAAGGGCATGTTTTTGGCTCATCTTCGATAAGCCAAAAACAGAGTTTAAAAATCTGAGGGCTTTTTTTTAATTTCCAAGCTGCATTTTCAAGGCTTTGATTTCGGCTCTGGCGGCGGCCAGTTCATCTTCCATCCGCGCCAGTGTCGCCAGCTGCGCCTGCTCTGTTACCTGCGGGTCAAACAGCATCATTTCCAGTTCTTTTTTCTCCATGGCGCATTGGGCGCGCTCTTTCTGGATTTGTTGCCCCAGATTGGCAATCTGGCGCTCGGCCTCATTATAACGCATGGTGGCCTGTTCCAGATTCCAGTTATCAGAGGCCACTTCCAGACGCTCTTTTTCTGATGCTCTCAAGGCTAGTTCCAATTCGGCGTTCAGGGCTTTATTCTCGCGCTTTGCCTTGGCCAATTGTGCCTCCAGCTCTGCGGCGCGCTTATCACCAAATTTGGCCGGAACCGCCGGCGGCGCATCCACGGACCGCACTGGAATATCGGTAAAATCGGCTTCGGCCTTTGTGACCGTTTTGGTGACCTTCACATCCGGCGTAGAAACGCTTTCCACTTTACGCGGCGTTGGCAATGGCGCGGGCGCAATTTCAGCCTCAGTTTCAGTCTGGTTTTCGGCCTCGCCCAGATCAGCCAGCGCGGAATCGCTTGCGCTTTCGCTCTTGGGCTCTGGCTCCGGGGTTATAGTCCCATCCTGCTTGGCGCGCGCATCCGCTTGATCGTCCTGCAAAACGGTTTTTTCTGTTGTGCTGGTAATGGAACCGGGCGGCGGGGTCAAATCCTCGGCCGGTGCGGCCATCTTGACCGGTTCATCCGTATCATCGCTGCTAACGAAATCTTTCAGTTCTTCCAGTAAGGACTTTTTCTTTTTTGTCTCTGGTTTTTGTGCCTCGGGATTTTCTGTCTCCGGCTTTACTTCCGTAATAACTTCGCGTTCCGGGGTGGCGTCGGCGCTCAGGCCCTCTGCGGTTTTAACGGCGGCGGCTTCTTCAGCGTCCTTTTCGGCGCCGGGCAATATTTCCGCATCGGAAGCAGCCACAGCTTCGGCGCCGCCGGAATCCTGTCCGGCTTGATCTGAGCCAATTTTACTCAAATCAATAAAATCAGATTCCTTTGTTTCACCGGCTTTGGCCAGGGCGGCCTTTTGCATTTTTTCTGCACTGATTGATCGAATAGGTGCCTGATCCTGAGTTTCAATCGCCGTCCCCATTTCTTCCGCCAATTGCTTGGTAAAGCTGGAGGCGGATCTTTCCGGGCGCACACTCAGCGCATCCTGATCGGCAAGGCTTTGGCCTGTTTCTTCCATTTCCTTTTGCAATTCGGTGGTTACGCGCTCCTCTATAGGGCGAATGCGCGCGATCTCTTCCTCGTATTTCTTAAGCTCGGCCTCCTGACGGGCCACCATTCTTTCAGACGGGGCGGGGCGGTCCGGCTCACCAGTGGCAATTTTGCCTGACGGCTGCGCGGCGTCCTCGGCTTTATCGGTATCGGTATCGGTATCGACATCGGCATCGGCGCTATCGATATTCGGCGCGCTATCGGCCTCATCCATATCCGTAATTGCAACAGCTTCCGTTGCTTCATCTGGTTCTGTTACCTCCACGATGTCGCCAGGCTGGGCCATATCCGGCGCAGCAGCAGCCATCGCGGCGTCCTGTGCAGGGGCGCCGGACATACAGCGCGCAAATCCGGTTGCCGCATTTGAAAATCCGGTCAGGTAAAAACGAAACCCGGTACCCGCAATATCCAGATCCATGGCACTGGCGGCCCGTAAATCATCCAGAATAGTGCTATGGGCACTGATATCCATCACGAGAACCTGAGCGCTGTCCGCCACAGCAGACAAGGACAGCGTTGTCTGCCCCGGTATCGTCAGTGTAACCGGAACGCGCTGGCCCGCCGTAAAGGCTTTCTGGCGCAGGTCAACGCTAATGGCTTCAAACACCGCATCCTTACCTTGCATCTGAACAAAAAAGCCGTTGTTATACTCACTGAGCAGCAAACAATGCCCGCCGGAGCCGCCGCCCGATTTGGACAAATCCCACCCGGCAGAGGGGTAAAAGGAACTGACCGGGGCTTCATAAGCCGAAGCCGTTCCAACGCCCATCAAGGCGGAAATTGTAAGGACCGACGCACATAACGCAATTTTCTTTAACATAGTATCTCATTTCTTATTCGGATGGGGCTTACCACGCACAGGTGATACAGCGAAATCTTCTTTATTTTTAAAGGAACTATGCCGCAAGAACAAGTCATTTTGCAGCTGTTTTTTCACCCCCCGCCTGTTATAATGACGGGCATGAGCCTTGAATACGTGATACAGCACATTCAAAACAAACTGGCCTTGACCCCCCCTTTCAACGCCACGGTGAAATTTGACTTTCAAAACGACGGCGTTGTATTCATTGATGCCACACAAAACCCGCCAGATATCAGCCAGAATGATCGCGATGCCGATGTCACGTTTATATGCCCGCTCGCTGTTTTCAATAAAATACTGGAAGGGCAACTAGACCCCACTATGGCCTATATGACATCGCAACTAAAAATCAAAGGGTCAATGGGTCTGGCGATGAAACTCAATGCCATGCTGGAGGTATAAACACACCAAAAGCCGGCAGGCATAATCTGAACAAAACGGCCACAAAGCATTCCAGCCGCATATGACCCGCGCTGACCCAATTTGAAGCCTCACGACCATACCGGCTAAAACGGCCAACACAAAACCCCGCCAGACAAACCAGCGGGGTTTCATGATTCATGTTCTAATAGATCAGCGAGAGGCAATCACCCCCCGGTAGTGATCCCTAGAATTTATAGTTAACAGAGGCGCCGAAAATAATGACGTCACCGCCAGTATTGGCGCGCACTTCTGACGGGTTGGCCGCTGTATTTCTAAGCAGGTTTACTTCCTGATCCTGAATGTGGATATAGGTACCGGACAAATCAAATGACCATTTATCATCCCAGTTATAGGTTGAACCAGCAGAGAACCAGTGACGGTCACCATCAGGTGTCAATGTTGTTCTGTATTCATCTGTTGTCGGTGTTTCATCATATTGATATCCGGCACGCACCGTCCAGGCATCATTCAGTTTGTAATCAAAACCGGCAGAATAAGCCATTGAGGTCTGATAGTTCTGTACAATCGCATTGCCCACATTGCCGCCGACGATGTTTGTGACCTGAATTTCATCAAAATCATTCCAACCAAACCAGGTGGCCGAGCCCAAAAGGGTCAAACGATCATTCACGTCATGCGCGACACTGAAATTGGCCATATCAGGCAAGTTCAAATCGGCATTTCCAACGATATTGGCATCTGCGCCGGCAGTGTTTCTGATGATCAGGCGACCACTCAATTCATGGCGGATTTCAGACCGATATTCCGCGCCCAAACGCGTGCCTTGCCAAGGTTCGGCCAAAACACCAACCTTAAAACCGGCTGTGATATCATCCCCGTCCAGTGACTGCGTTCCTTCAGAGGTCCCGAACAGGTTTTTCTGTAATTCGGCAGAGGCTTTCTGAATAATCACACTACCGCCAACCGATAACCAGTCGCTGTATTTATAAGCCATACTTGGCGTGACATCGATGGTTGTCAACTTGGTAGAGGTCGAATCATAACGGCCGAACCACCCATCATCATAATCATTGGATAAACCAAATGGGGCCGAAATACCAAGGCCCAGCCACAGCTTGTCCGTGATTTGCTGGCTGATATAGGCACTGGGAACAGGGGTCGGATCATATGGATTGCCGCCGTCACCTGTGCTGGCCGGGGCCCCGACAGGCAATGTTGTCCCGGCATCGCTTAGATCGGCCTCAGGCACCAGTACGGTTACACCGACATGGGCATTGCCCCCCGGTAAATACGTCATACCTGCGGGGTTAAAAAACTGGATACTGGCATCACGCGGATGCGCGGCGGAACCGGCAAATGACGCACCCTGACCAGACACAGATTGTTCCTGAATATAAAAACCGGCGGCATTGGCCTGACCGGACGCGGCCAGAACAAGGGCCGCACTTGCCGAACTCAGTAAAAACTTTTTAAAATGCATAAAACTCTCCTTTAATAAAAACTTTGTAAGCCTAAATTACAGGTGAAAGCCGCAAGGGAATAGAGACAGAATATAATGCGGCGCACAAAAGCACAGCGAGTGTTGTAATTTTACAACACTAACGGATACTTACCGTACTCTATGGAAAACAATATATCAGGATTGTGTTAAGTGACGAACGATATCCGCGGTAATCATGTCCACATCATCTTGAATACGATAGATCGAAATAACCTGGTTATCCGGGTTCATAAAATAAATAAAGCTAGAGTGATCAACGCTGTAATCGGTGGCATCCTCGGATTGAACCTTGGTGGAAAAAACCTTGAACCCCTGTTTCACGCGGTCAATTTGTGCTGGCGTGCCCGTTAAACCAACCAGATCCGGGTGAAACATACCAACGTAATCATGCATAACCTCTACTGTGTCACGCTCCGGGTCCACGGTGATAAACAGGGGCTGGATTTTTTGCGCTTTGCGCTCATCCAGCGCGTTCATCACTTGCGAGATTTTCTGCAATTCTGTCGGGCAAATCGCCGGGCAATAGGTAAACCCGAAATAAATCAGTTTATATTGGCCGTCATAATCGGCCTGGGTTACGGTGACGCCCTGATCATTGACCAGTTCAAAACGCCCGTCTAATGCAATGCCCTTCACGGCCTGCGATACTGGCGCAGATGATATGTCAATATCACCGCTGCTTTGCTGGTCCTGAATCTGGATCCAGGCAATAAACGCGCCGATGGCCAATCCGACCAATGACAGAATAAATGTACGAATAAGGCGTTTTTTCAGTGTCATTTTTATGCTCCAGCTTGACAATTTCCTCAAATATGTAAGGGTGCAGGCATCAAAAGTAAAGTAAAGATGAAACCCTTGGCGGTGTCTTTTTTTAAAGACTGAGAAATACGCCTTGAACCTGTGGGTTGGAACCCGCGTAGGAAAAGGAAAGCTAGAGAATGCCTCATATCATTGTCGAATATACCGACCATTTGAACGTCGATATTGAAAAACTGACGATCGAATTACACCACACGCTCTGTCATCAACCAACCGTAACCGCGCAGGCCGTGAAAACCCGCGCCTTACCCGTAAAAGCCACAGTTGTCGGCGAAGGCAAGGATCATGACAAAATGATCCATATATGCCTGAAGTTACTGCCTGGCCGTGACGATAATCTGCGTAAGGCCATGGCGCAAGCGCTATGCGACACTGCGCGTAAAATCGCGATGGACGAACACATTACCATTTCGGTTGAAACTGCCGAATTACACGCGCCAAGTTACATCAAATAAAAACCCCAATCGTCAGTGCGAGCGCAGAAAAGCAACCCATCTGGATTGCCGCGCCAGACCTCCGGTCTTCCTCGCAATGACTATTTTTAAAAAAGGAAAAGATCATGACCAAAACAGAAAAACACATTTGCCCATCCACCACGCACGTCACGCAAGGGCCGCTGCCTGCCTCCAAAAAAGTCTATATCGGGGCGCACAAAGTGCCGATGCGCGAAATTTCGCTAACGAATGACGAAAAATTCACCGTCTATGATACTTCCGGCCCCTACACGGATGAGTCCGCCACGCTGGATATCATGCGCGGATTGCCGAAAATTCGCCGTGAATGGATTATGGGCCGCGGCGATGTGGAAGAGGTCGAGGGCCGCCGCATCCAGCCCATCGATAACGGCTATAAGGACGAGGCCGCGCTGGAACGCCGCAAGGTCAAGCACGAAAAATTCCCGGCCAGCCCCGATAAACCCTTGCGTGCGAAACCCGGCCAGAATGTCTCCCAAATGCACTACGCCCGCAAAGGTATCATCACGCCCGAAATGGAATACATTGCCATCCGCGAAAATCAGGCGCGCGAAGCCGTCCACAACACCCATGGCGGTGAAGGATTCGGCGCGAACCTGCCCGATTTCATCACGGCCGAATTTGTGCGTAAAGAGGTCGCCGAAGGGCGCGCCATTATCCCCGCCAATATCAACCACCCGGAATCAGAACCCATGATCATCGGCCGTAATTTCCTGGTGAAGATCAATGCCAATATCGGGAACTCCGCCGTAACCTCCTCCATCGGGGAAGAGGTCGATAAAATGGTCTGGGCAACCCGTTGGGGCGCGGATACGATTATGGATCTGTCTACGGGGAAAGACATTCATGACACGCGCGAATGGATCTTGCGCAACTCGCCTGTGCCGCTGGGCACCGTCCCGATCTATCAGGCGCTGGAAAAAGTGGGCGGCATTGCCGAAGACCTCACCTTTGATATCTTCGCCGACACATTGATCGAACAGGCGCAGCAAGGCGTGGATTATTTCACCATCCATGCGGGCGTGCGCCTGCCGTTCGTACAGTTCACAGCCGACCGTTTGACCGGTATCGTCAGTCGCGGCGGCTCCATCATGGCGAAATGGTGCATGGCCCACCACCGCGAGAGCTTCCTCTACACCCGCTTTGAAGAGATTTGCGAGATTATGAAGGCCTATGACGTGTCCTTCTCCCTTGGGGACGGATTGCGCCCCGGCGCCATTCGGGACGCCAATGACAAGGCCCAGTTTGCCGAGCTGAAAACCCTGGGTGAGCTGACCAAGAAAGCATGGGACCATGATTGTCAGGTCATGATCGAAGGCCCCGGCCACGTGCCCATGCACATGATCAAGGAAAACATGGACAAAGAACTGGCCGAATGCCATGAGGCGCCGTTCTACACGCTCGGCCCGCTGACCACCGATATCGCCCCCGGGTATGACCACATCACATCGGCCATCGGCGCGGCGCAAATCGGCTGGTACGGCACGGCGATGCTGTGTTACGTGACGCCGAAGGAACATTTGGGCCTGCCCAACCGTGACGATGTCAAAACCGGGGTCATCACATACAAAATTGCCGCCCACGCCGCCGATCTGGCCAAGGGTCACCCCGGCGCGCAAAAACGCGATGACGCCCTCTCGGCCGCGCGGTTTGAATTCCGCTGGAATGACCAGTTTAACCTGTCCCTAGACCCCGACACCGCGCGCTCCATGCATGATGAAACCCTGCCCGCCGAAGGGCATAAGGTGGCGTCCTTCTGTTCCATGTGCGGCCCGAAGTTTTGTAGCATGAAAATCACGCAAGACGTGCGCGATTTTGTCGCGGAGCAGGAGAAGAAAGACGGCAAAAAAGATAAGAAGGTGGCTTAAACGGTCACCTCCAGCCACTTTGCACAAATACAAAAACTGGCCTATACTCTTCGTCATTGCGAGGAAGACCTAAAGGTCTGACGTGGCAATCCATTTGCGCGGTCATCTGGATAACCCCGCTTCGCTCGCGGGTGACGCGTTTGCTATATTATCCACAGATTCCATAAAAACAAGAACAGAACGAGTCCATTACCCTTGAAAAAATTAATGGAATCACATTAGTCTCTTCTTATTGAGCATGAAAAAAGGCTGCGCTCCTACACACAGCCCTTTCATGAAACCGTGGAAGTAACCACACGGTTCGGGAATTCCCCTGATTCGGATTCTACGAATCAATACCCCCACCAGTCAATAGCGGTTACGTCACATTAAAGCCTAAGGAGTAAAAACCATGGCAAACTACTATGTAAACCAAAATAAACAAAATAATGGAGATAATGAAGTACACCGACACGGGTGTAGTCATATGCCGCATGTAAGTAATCGAGTCCTACTAGGTGATTACACATCATGTTCTCCAGCAGTCTCGGAGGCAAAGCGTCGTGGCTATAATGCCAACGGATGTTTTTATTGCGCTAACTCTTGCCATACATCCTAAAAGAAATCGTCCCTTGTTTTTTTAAGCAGGGGACGCATTTTGTCATGTGCATAATCACTAAATGGGTAACGATATGATTGATCTTAAATCTAAGAAAGCAATAATTGGGCTATTCCTAGCCGTCCCCTTGCTTTGGCTATTAACATGGCTAACGCTTTCTATAGCCTTGGAACCAGAGGATAGAGGGCAATTTGGCGACATGTTTGGCTCAATAAATGCCCTATTTTCGGGTTGGGCTTTTGTAGGAGTTATAATTGCTATCCTTATGCAAAAAGAGGAACTGGAACTTCAAAGAGAAGAATTAAGAGAAACTAGAAAAGAATTTCAAGAACAAAATATAACTCTTAAACAACAACGTTTTGAAAATACTTTTTTCAATATGCTTAGCCTGCATAATGAAATAGTTAACGCTTCGAAAGCTAATCCGGAAGGCAATCGCACAGATTCCGAAGGACGAGAGGTGATACACGAAATTTATGAATTTTTGCGTAAATCATGGGATAGAAACGTTCAAACGAATATAAAAATAAAAACTGAAACCCTCGTTAAAGACACTTTAAATAAACATTTTCCAAACGTACTTAATCACTATTTTAGAAATTTATATCGAATTTTTGTATTTATAAAAAAGAATGAAGATGTAGTAGATAGTGAATTTTATTCTAAAATATTAAGAGCACAATTATCTGATCCAGAATTATTGCTACTTTTTTACAACACACATTATTATCACAAAGGAAAAAATTTCCAAAAATACACTAAGTTATATAAATTATTCGATAATTTACCTCCAGAAAAACTCATTCATGAAGAACATTTAAAACTTCTGAATAATTTTTATCAAGAAGCCGAAAGCTAACGTGACAATCCATGGATTGCTTCGCTTTTTTTGCTCAGGCGCGTAAACGCGCTACGCAATCGCGCGCGGGTGACGATTGCCCAAAATTCTCGACATTTCAGGAATTTTATCCTATAGTGGTGGCTGTGGTTTTGAGACGGGGAGAGGGATCCACTCTTTTTAAATCGCTCAGGCGCGCAAGCGCGCTACGCGGATGTTACACTATAATTAGAAATGGAAGGGCAGGCACCCCCACCCCCCTAAAAATTACAAACGAAATGACGAACGCTAATAGAGGTTATAAATCAATATGTTAGACCAAGATATCACCCCCCTGAACGCCGACGATTTACCCGCCATTGACGCCCTGCAGGCCGCCGCGCATGTGCCCGAATTGCATGAACCGCGCGCTTTATTCGCGGCCATGATTGATTACCCGCATTCCATTTGTCTGGGCATACGCGGCGGGCAGGGCTTGCGCGGCTATATTCTTGGCTATGCCTCGCGCGCGGAGCGTGCCGATTTCACCACCGGGCCGGAGGACAGCTTTGACCCCGGGGTCTTGTATTTGCATGACCTTTGTATCGCGATAGAGGAACAAGGCGCCGGATTGGGCAAAATTTTATATGATGCGTTTGAAACCCGCGCGCGCCGCGCCGGATATACGCGCCTGATTGCCAACGCCATTGAAGGGCGGCTTACCTTTTGGGAAAATCAGGGCTTTACCGCGGGGGCGCAAACCACCTATCATGGTGTGACCGCCACGCGCATTGAAAAAACATTAAGCCCGGCGGCGGCCAATAACACCGAAAAGAAAGATATCGCGATATGAGTGAACCCCTGCCCCCCTGTCCGAAATGCGGGTCTGTTTATACCTATGAGGATGGGCCATTATTGATTTGCCCCGAATGCGCCCACGAATGGAGCGCGGATGACGCGGCCTCTGGCGGGGCTGGCGGCGGCGCGGGCAAGGTCTGGAAAGATGCCAATGGCAATATATTACAGGACGGCGACACCGTCACGGTGATTAAAGACCTGAAATTCAAGGGCGGCGTCGTCAAGGTTGGGACGAAGGTTAAAAATATTCGTCTGGTGGATGCCGATCACGATATTGATTGCAAGGTTCCCGGCATTGGGCAAATGGGGTTAAAAACCGAATTTGTGAAAAAGATAACGGATTAAGGGCGGGGCGTAACAATGACCGATCACGGCTATGACCATACACTTGACCCCCTGATCATGGACAATGCGGGGGATGATTGGCAAAATGTGACCACCATTATCAGCGGCGTTTTTGACCATGCGGGCTTTGATAAAACCGCCTATAGCGCGCAAGACATTGCCGAACGGGTTTATATTCTGGTCGATAGCGGGCGTCTGGATGTACAGGGGAATATGCGGCGCTGGCGCGAGGGGCAGGTCAAATTAAGGCCGCTCCTGCCAAAAAAAGGGGGCGATCATGGCTCAGACTAAATACATTGTATCTTTATTGGCGCTATGCCTTGTGTTACCGGCCTGCAGCGGGTTAAAACGCCCATCGGTAAACCCGGCGCGCATGGCCTCGGACACATTATGTTACCGCGCGGAAACCGGCCATGGCAGCGCCGAAATCCGGAAGGAAATTCAACGCCGCGATCTGGATTGCCGCGCCATGATAGAAAATGACCCATTGGCGGGGGAAAAACGGTATTAAATTTCGTTTTTTTCAATATGGGCATAAGGCGTTTGACTTGTTGCGGGCTTGCTGTTAATACCCCCTTCTTTATAAAAAATTATGGGAAGAGCGGGAACGGCTATGGGCTCAAAATCCGGCAGCATTCAACGCTATGCAAAAGACACAGTTGTCGCCTTAAGCGAAGATAAAAATCAGCACGAAATTTGTGATATGGTTCAGGTTTTACACGGTCAAAACGGCGTGCGGAGTTTGGTCCTGTTCTTTCATGATTATGCCGGAACGCTGCTGCACACTGTCTCGAATGATATATTGGCGCATGTGCATCATGTGGCACTGGAAACCAGCGGCAGCGAGGTTGTCGGCTTTATGCTGGAAGGTCAGGACGATATTGCAACCGGGCTAAAGGCGTTGTTTACCCAGAAAGCGCAAGGCTTTGACGGTTCCGAAAAACCTTTATTCTCGGCGCAAATGCAACAGGAAGTGACAAAGGAATGCGATTTCCTGGACGCCGTTTCGTCCGATGCGGATATTCCGGAGCATGACTGGATCTAACTGGATCTGACGGGCAATGCATGGCGGCGCGGATGACGCATGCGCGCGCGGACATAATCAATCCCCGATAAAGCGGGTTTCATGTCAGGTTTCCATCTTCAGCTTGCGGAACGACGGGGAGAGAACCGCGACAGCGCCAACAACCACCAAAGTGCCAATGCCGCCAATCAAGATCGATGGCACCAATCCAAATACCGCCGCGGCGACACCACTTTCGAAGGCACCAATCTCATTGGATGATATAATAAACATCGAATTAACCGCCGATACACGGCCTTTCATGTTATCAGGGGTTAAAATCTGGGTCAGCGTACCGCGGATTACCATGGAAACGCTGTCAAAGGCACCGCTTAACGACAAGAAGAACAAAGCCGCCATAAAGCTGGTCGACAGGCCAAAACCGATCATGGCAATACCGAACCCGGCGACAACAACCAACATGCGCATTGCAGTAATTTTGCGCATCGGATAGACGGCGAACCATAACGCCACCAATATGGCTCCGGCGGCAGGCGCGGCGCGCAAAATACCCAGACCTTCGGCGCCAACACCCAAAACCTGATCGGCAAAGGCCGGAAGAATCGCAATCGCACCGCCAAATAACACGGCCAGCATATCCAGCCCCATAATCGACAGCAACGCGCGGTTATTCAACAAAAAACGCCAGCCTTCGGTAATGCTTTTCAATGCAGGAGGGCGCACGGCTTCACGTTTACGTTCATCCTTAATTTTCAAAGCAAGCGCCAGTACCGCGGCAATCGCCATCAGAAAAAAGGCCAAAAACCAGGCACCGCCAGCCCCATAGCCGCCATAGATCAAACCGCCCATAGCGGGGCCACCAATAAAGGCAACCTGATGGCCGGCCGTTTGCCAACTGGTCGCGGCAGAGTAATTCTCGCGGCTGACCAGCATGGGAAGCAAGGCAAAGGTCGAGGGTGCAATAAAGCTGCGGATAAAGCCGGACGCAATAATCCCGCCGAAAATAACGATCAGCAGCGGATTGTCATGAATATCGACAATCCCGCCCGCCAGAACAAACAACACCAATGTATTCATTGCCAAGCCGCCAAGGCAGAGCGCATAAATGCGGCGCGGGTGATGCGTATCAACAAAATGCCCGGCAAACAGCGCGCAACCGATGGCGGGTACGGCCTCGGCCAGCCCGGTTAGACCAAGCATAAGCGCACTGCCGGTTAATTCATAAACCTGCCATCCGACAATAACGGCCTGCGCCTGCATGGCCGTGAGCGCGAACATGCGCGTGAGCAATAGCAGCCGGAAATTCTTGTTTTTCAATACCGTAAATGAGAGCTGGGTCATGACGTCAAACGATGCGCCGCCAGCGCAGCGAAGTCAAGAAAAAGGAACTTCTAGACGGCGCAAGCGTTGGAAACTTTATGATGAGTAAAAAACCGCCATATAAACAACGCGAAGAAGCCCGCGGGTCCGGCTTATTGGATTACTGGCCCTTAACGGCCTTGATATGTGTTTCCATGCTGGCCGCCGGAGCTTTAAGTTATGGACTATCCGCAGGTCTGTTATTTTTCATGCATTATTTCATGGGTATATTCCTGTGCATTTTTGCCTTATTGAAAATATTTCATCCATCGGCCTTTGCAGATGGTTTTCAAATGTATGATTTAATCGGGAAACGTACCCGCATATACGCCTATATCTATCCATTTATCGAGCTCGCGCTCGGGTTGGGATATCTGTCTTTTATTATGCCCCTGGCCGTTTATATGGCCACCATTCTAATAATGACCATCGGTATGATCGGCGTCATTGATGCCTTGCGGCAAGGCCTGGACATAAATTGCCCCTGTATGGGTTCGGTACTGGATGTTCCGCTTTCCACGGTAACTTTGACAGAAGATGCAGGCATGGCGATTATGGCCGCGGCCATGTTATACATGGCCTTTCTGTAAAGAATAAGCCCCGTTTTTATGAGGTTTTGTTGTGGTGTTATTTTGATTCAGGCATCGTGGATTGCAGCGTTTGCACCGACAAATTGGCCTCAATCGCATCAATCAACTTATCCGATTGCGGCCCGACCTGAGAACCAAAGCTGGCGGCCAGCGACCCGTCAGGGGCGATTAAATATTTGTGAAAATTCCAACGCGGCTTTGAAAACAATAACCCGCCTTTGCCCTGATCGGCGGCCCATGCATAAAACGGATGGGCCGTTTTCCCGGATACAGCGTATTTCTGGGTCATTGGAAACGTGACATTATATTTTTCCGAGGCAAAGGCCTTAATGTCATCTTCGCTGCCCGGTTCCTGCCCGCCAAAATCATTGCTTGGGACGCCTAAAACGGCAAGGCCGCGGTCTTTATAGGTTTCGTATAAAGCCTGCAAGCCCGCATATTGATCGGTAAAGCCGCATTGCGAAGCCACATTTACCACCAATACGGCCCGGCCTTTGAAATCTTCCAGCATCATTGGCGTGCCATCAATGCCAACAAAAGTAAAGTGATGCGCATTCATATCGGGCAAAGACTGATCTTGGGCTCTGGCATTTTTTGCGACCAGAATACAGGTTCCCACGATAGATACCCCCAAGATAAAAAGAGCTATAATTTTCATCATTAAAACGCCGCCTCATCCAGTTCCATAATACTGCCGGCGCCAGCCATGACCATTTTAAATCTGGCATCGGCCTCGGGTAACATACGGTGCATAAAGAATTTCGCCGTCGCAATTTTGGCATCGTAAAAGGCCGCATCACCGGCGTTGTTTTCTTTCCCTTCAAGGGCGGTTTTCACCATGCGGCACCACATATACCCCAGCGCCACCAAGGCAAATTGGCGCAAATAATCCACGCTGGCCGCGCCTGCCTCATCCGGGTTTTTCAAACCCCGTTGCGCGATCATGGCCGTTGCCTGTTGTAATTTCATCAAGGATTTGGCGAAAGGCAATACGAATTCAGCCAAATCTGGATCATTTTGATGGTCTTCCACGAATTGAAGAGCCGGATGAAAAAAGCGGCGCAACAGACGCCCGTAGGATTGGGACATTTTTCGCCCGACCAGATCCAGCGCCTGAATTCCATTTGTACCTTCATAAATTTGGGCAATGCGGGCATCACGGACATATTGTTCCATTCCCCATTCCGCAATATAACCATGGCCGCCATAGACCTGTTGCATATCCACGGCAATTTCAAGCCCCATATCGGTTTGAAACGCCTTTATGATGGGTGTTAACAAAGCCACCAGATCATCCGCGCGCAATTTTTCCTGCGGGTCAGTCGATTTATTGGCAATATCCAGATTCATGCCGGCATAATAAGACAGCGCCCGCGCCCCTTCGGTAAAGGCTTTGGCCTTCAGCAGCATACGCCGTACATCCGGATGTACAATAATCGGATCGGCCGGTTTATCCGGGGCCTTGGCACCGGTTAACGAGCGCATTTGCAAGCGATCTTTGGCATAGGCCAAGCCATTTTGATAGGCAATTTCGGCAATGCCCAACCCCTGCATACCAACACCCAGACGGGCCGCATTCATCATGGTAAACATGGCGCGCAAGCCTTTATGCGGCGCCCCGACCAATTCGGCCTGTGCCTCATCGAAATTTATAACGCAGGTCGAATTGGCATGAATACCCATTTTGTGTTCAATCGACCCGCAACGCACACCATTACGATCACCAACCCCGTCCCCGCTTGGCAAAAATTTCGGAACCACAAACAAAGAAATTCCCTTCACGCCATCTGGCGCATCCGGTAATTTTGCCAAAACCAGATGCACAATATTTTCGGTTAGATCATGTTCCCCCGCGGAAATGAATATTTTGGTCCCGGTCAGTTTATAAGCGCCATCCCCATTGGGAACAGCCTTGGTTTTAATCAACCCCAGATCGGTACCGCAATGCGGTTCGGTCAGGCACATAGTCCCCGACCAGACCCCTTCGATTAATTTCGGCAGATATACGGCCTTTTGTTCATCGCTGCCAAAATGATGAAGGGCCTCATACGCCCCTTGCGAGAGGCCGGGATACATACCAAAGGACATGTTTGCGCTACAGATCATTTCCTGCATGACGGTGCCCAACAAAACGGGCATGCCCATCCCGCCAAAGTCCGGGTCGCCGGATACGCCGCACCAACCGCCTTCGGCAAAGGTTTTATACGCCTCTTTAAACCCTTCGGGGGTTGTCACAACGCCGTCATTATAATGGCATCCCTCTTGATCGCCGCTTTGGTTCAAAGGGAACAAAACCTCTGAACACAGCTTCCCGCCCTCTTCTATAATCTGATCCAGTAAATCGGCTGATACGTCTTCATATCCATCCAGAGCGGATAAATCTTCCGCCTTGAGGACCTCATGCAAAACAAATTGAATATCACGAACAGGGGGGGTGTAATCTGGCATAGAGGCGCTCCTTAAACGGATGATGATAGACCCTTTTAATATAGCGCAATTTTATGAAGATTTAATGGCCAAAACAGATTTATTTGTCATCCAGCATGGCCAGAATTTCATCGGCAACGCGGTCGGCGTCTTTCTCTGCGATTTGCCGTTTGGCCTGTTCCATTGAGGATTGCTGTTTTTTTGTCATCATGGCGGCAATTTTATCCAGGGTTTCTTCCCCAATCTCGGCCCGTGCGGAACGGGCGTTGGCCAGCGCTTCCTCACGGATACGCTGGCTTCTGCCTTGTTCTTGATGAACCCCTTTATTACCTGAAAGCCCTTTATTATTGTTTTTAGGCTTCTTTTGTTTGTCCGATTTATTTTTATCTTTCGACCAAAACATGTGCTCATCCTAAACAAAAAAATTTAAGGCTTGGTAAACAAAGCCTTACCGAGATATTAATTTGCATCATTTTTTTTCACATTTAATATAAAGGCCCGTACGCAGGCATATAAAACGCAACCATTCAAACAATGCCACAGAAAATGCGTGCCCATTGGGTATGCGCTGCAGATCGCCTCATCAATCGAGCGTAAAGTGAGCGAAAGGGCGAAAATTCCCGATGCAACCAACAAACCAAAGCGTTCCCGCGCGGCATATTTAAGATGCAACACCCCTAAAATCGTCACAAAGACCAGCGCCGGTATATATTCAACCGAGCCGTTTAATGTTCCGCGCGGCGCGCTCATCGCGGCAAACATCGCTACAAAAAACGCCGCCAGCATCGCCGCCGAGCGCCAACAATTCCACCCCAGCGCAAAACGGATATACAACACCATAAAGCTGATTTGAAACGCCATAATCGGCAGGCTGTCTGTCAACATCGCCCAGACCGTAGCCAATGTGTGGAACAGGGTTGAGCCGGTGCCAATAACCACAATCAATGCAATTAACAAGCCCGATTTCCAATCCAGCGCCTGTTCACGCCGCGCCAAAACATATAACAAGGCCGCCGCAATAAAAAAGGCCAGATTGGTCAGTGCATTTACCGGTTCCGCAAACACGGTAAAATCAGTTCGTTCGCAATAGATATCGATTTGTTCAAACATACGCCCATCATAGCGCATAATAAGCGCAAGCCATAGCGTTTCTATGACGGGGCGGGCGGATTAACGACATAAGGGTCGAACCGCTCAGAGACATCCTTTAGAAAGGCTTGAAAACCCGGGCGCTCCGCATATTCCTGCGTGGCATGGATATAGGCAATCCGGCATGAACTGCCGTCTTCATTTCTGTGCCCCCGAATATAGACGGCACAATCAAAGCTGTCCGGGTCAATGCCGCGGGCCTTGTCTGCATTTTCCAGCAAATCAACGCCGCCCTGATCTTGCTGTTCCAGAAAACCATTACGATAGGCATTTAAAACACGCGCCGGATAATGGTTTAAAAACCCCAAATCCGCGTGGCGCACATAAGACGCCTCTTTGGTTGACCACAGCGTTTGTGTATGACGCTGGCTATCATTTTCTTTGCGTTCCAATATTTCGGGCTGATTAAATGTCGATGACAAGCCTTGTACAAAGGTCGATTTTCCGCATTCACGCATGGCGATCAAGGCAATCTTGTCAATATGCCCCGGATCGTCATTGCCCCTGGCAATCGCCTGAGCAAAGCATTTACCCAAATCATAGGTATCGCTTTTACTGTGCAGCTTTACCATTCCAAGCGCCGAGCTGTAATTTAAATTGCGAATATCCATGGGCTCTTTTTACCCGATATTATAGATTATGTCAATAGCTAGAGGGCGAAAGAGAGAGGGAGAGGGAAGAAAAGACCTCCATCGCGCAAAAAATATTTTTATGCTTGCGATCGGCATTCTGTAGTAGAATAAAACAAACACTCTCACGCCAGAAAGGCAGCCCGTTCATCATGCTTATCACTTTATTTATCATCAGCGGCCTCGTGCTGCTTTTTTTAGGCGGCGACATACTGGTCGGAGGGGCGGTCAATATTGCCAAACATTTCGGCATGTCCGAATTATTAATCGGAATCGTTCTGGTTGGATTTGGCACCTCAACGCCCGAGCTCATTACATCCGTTCTGGCCACATTCGAAGACCAGCCCGGCATTGCCGTGGGTAACATTGTCGGGTCCAACATCGCCAATATCTGTCTTATATTGGGGGTTTCTGCCCTAATTTACCCGATTGCCTGTGATAAAAAGACATTGTTGCGCGATGGCGGGTTTATGGGCGCGGCTTCATTATTATTACTGGCCGCCTGCTTTACGGGAAGCATGACAATCTGGAGCGGCCTGTTATTCATCGCCTTAATCGGCGGATATATCGGATATTGCATTGTCACCGAAATGCGCGCGGTCAAGGCCGGTGAACACGGCCTGCTGGAAGAAGAAAGCCCCATCAACCGGGCAGAATTCATCAAGCATAGTGGCCAATTCGCCATTGGCCTTGCCATGACTTTCATTGGCGCGCATCTGCTGGTAACCGGTGCAATAGACCTGGCGCGCGTGGCCGGTATATCGGAAACCATTATCGGCCTGACCATCGTGGCCATCGGCACATCAATGCCTGAACTGGTTGCCTCGGCCATGGCGGCGATGAAGAAAAATACTGGCATCGCCTTTGGCAATATCATCGGTTCGAATATATACAATATTTTGGGCGTTCTGGGCATTACTGCCATCATGCAACCCTTTGTTATTCCCGCCCAGATTATCAGTTTTGATATTTGGGTGATGTTGGGGGCCACGGCCTTACTGTTTGTATTTGCGGCCACCGGATGGCGTATTTCCCGGTGGAAAGGCGCTGTATTTCTGGCCGGATACGGGCTATACAGCCTTATGCTTTACATGATGACCGTATAACCGCCCCCATTATCAGCACAATAAAAAGCCAGGCTACACGCAGACCCGTCAGCGCCCGGCTATTTAAAAAGGCATCCAGACATTTATAGCGGGGACGCATGCATCAATCGCATCTTTTATATAATGGGCGGGCCGGGCCCGCCGCCCCGCATTATCATCCAAAAATGTTTGAAAGGCCGGATCCACCGCCATCTTATCCGTGGTATAAAGGCTGAGTGTTCTGGAATTGCGGTCAAGGGCCCGCAAGCGCAAAATGTAATCGAAGCGCGGCGCCTTATATATATTGGCATGTTCGACCAGCTCCACCCCCGCCCGCTCCAGCCCTTGCGCCAGAATACAATGATGGGGGCGAATGCTGTTATACCCTGCGCTTGGGTCACGGGCCCTGACACATAAATCAAAATGACGGACAAGACCGCCGCGGGCATTTGTATAATCACTAACCCCGTTTTGCATGAGTATTGAACGGCTATGGCGATTAAAATCATCTGACAGACCCTCGTGAATGCCAAACAGAAATGCACTCTTGCCCGTTCCGCTGGGCGCAATCAAACCAACCGAACGAACCGGATCTATATTAAGGTTACGATTTTTCACCGCCAGCAAAGCCGAAAAAGCCGCACCAAGGGCCATCGTTTCATCCCGGTTGGCGCAGTAAAATTTTGCCCTGAAGGAAGAAAACGGAATTTTAGCAGCGTTTAGTTTCAGACCCATTTTTTTAGCCCATTATGCCCAGCCCATAAATATGGCCCGGACAGTACAGCCAAAACAAAATTATGTCAAAATTTTCGCTAATTGCGTAAGGGTTTTCCGGTTTCCAGCATGTGCGTAATGCGGGCCATTGTGCCCTCATCACGGATCAAATCTGCAAATTCATCCAGTTCCAGTTGCAACAGATCATCTTCGGTTATGGGCTTGGTATAATCGGCGTTTCCGCCGCTTAAAACGGTCGCCAAGCGTCCGCACACAACTTTATCATACGGGCTGGCCTTGCCGGATTTCACCAGATCATCAACCGCCATATCCAGGGCAACTTTACCGGCCGCACCGGGAACGCGGATATCGGTAATTCTTTCTTTTTGTACATAGCCCTTGGCAAGATCCAGCGCATGCTGTTTCGCATCAAAGAGCAAACGATCACGGTTCATGGTAATGCCATCACTATCACGGAAATACCCAATGGCCTTGGCTTCCTGCGCCGATTTTGCAACAGTGGCCACGCCGATAACCTCAAAGGCCTTGCGGGTTGCGCCCATCGGCGTTACATCCGGCGCGAACCATATCTGATCTTTATCAACTTTACCGACATCGCGTTTATATTTGGCGCGTTCACGTTCCTGATAACGCAAAATCATTTCTTTACAGCCGCCCCAACCGGGAATTAAGCCAACCCCGACCTCAACCAGACCGCAATAGGTTTCGGCATGGGCCTGCACCGCATCGGCGCAGAGTAAAATTTCACAGCCGCCGCCAAGCGCCATGCCACTGGGGGCCGAAATAACCGGAAACGGGGCGTATTTCAAATCCATAAACGCCGCCTGACCACTGGCAATAAATTCTTCCACCTTCGGGAATAAACCGGCATTGATCATGAACATGGCCAATCCCAAATTCGCCCCTGCCGAAAAATGCGTGGCTTCGTTGTAAATAACCAGCGCCTTGTAATCGCCCTTGCCATCACCAATCAAATCAATGGTTTTGGCAATCATTTCAAAAATTTGTTCATCAAACGTGTTCATTTTTGACGTTTTTTCAAAACACAAAACGCCATCGCCAATATCCCAGACCGATGCCGACGCATTTTTCATGACCGGATCAGCGCTGAGTTTAATGTCAGACAGCAATAAAACGCCCTCGGCGCGTTTAATCTCATGATAGGTGCCGTCCACGCCAAAGTAAGACCGTTTGCCGTTTTCAACTTTATAAAATGTTCCGTCCCCCAGATTGCTTAGCAGATCAGGGACCGGCAAACCGGCCGATTTCAATTGATCGGCGAACCAGGCAGCGCCCAATTGATCAATCATTTCAAACGGGCCGGATTTCCAGTTATATCCCAGCTTCATGGCTTCATCGACATCATGAATATTATCGGCGATCTCTGGCACCAAACTGGCCGCATAGTGCAAGGTTTGCGATAGCACGTTCCAGGCATAGCGCCCGCCCGCATCATCACAGTCCACTACCGCCCGCAAGCCTTTCTTTCCGGCCTCCAGTGAGGGCATGGACGGTTTCTGCGCTTTGGCATATTGTCCCTCATCAAAGGCATCGGCCGTTATGGCCAGCGCCTGTTTTTCGCGGGCTTTCGGGTTATCCGGGTTCAAACGGTAAAACCCGCCTTTGCCTTTACGCCCCGTATAACCGGCCGCAATCATGTCATGGATAAATTTATGATCCTTGAAGATGGTCCGGTACGGATCATCTTGCGGCAATGTCGAAAGCAGCGACTGCGAAAGATGCGGCATCAAATCAATGCCGACTAAATCCACCAGCCCGAACACCCCTGTCTTAGGGATTCCAACAGGCCTGGACATCACGGCATCAGCTTGCTCTACGCTCACGCCCTCTTCGATGGCGGCATTGATACCGGCCGTCAGCCAGAACACGCCCAAACGGTTGGCAATAAATCCCGGCGTATCATGACAGACCACAACACCCTTACCCAGCTTGACATCACAAAATGCCCGAACGGCAGACACGGCATCGGCGCGGGTTTTATCGCCCGTGACCAATTCCAGCAAGCGCATATAACGCGGGGGATTAAAGAAATGTGTAATCAGAAAATCGGCCGCAAAGTCTTCAGATTGCCCTTCAATCAGGTTTTTTAACGGTATCGTGGAGGTGTTCGAGGACACAATCGAGCCCTTTTTACGGTGCGCATCAATCTTCTTATACGTGTCGTGTTTGACCTTAAGATCTTCAAGAACAACTTCAATAATCCAATCGCAATCTTTCAGCAAATCCAGATCATCCTCCATATTACCGGGGGTAATCAATTTTGCATTGGATTTATGCATAAAGGGCGCCGGGTCGCTTTTCAGCATTTTCTGTATAGCCCCCTTGGCAAAAGCACTACGGTCACCGCCAAATTTCGATGGGTCAGGCGGCACAATATCCAACAAGACAACTTCATGCCCCGCATTGGTAATTTGCGCGGCAATTCCGCTCCCCATTAACCCTGCACCGATTACGGCTACTTTATTGATGGACATTTTTACCTCTTATCTTTTGATTATACTTTTCCCAAACGTCTTTAAAATTATTGCTTTGATCAAACCAAATTGCCGTATCTGGACATATCCACGAAATTATATCATATGCACTGGTGTATACTTGTATTAACTGACTTTCATTACGGATTATTGGCTCCAAATGGGCAATTTTATTTCTGATACCTAACAAGTTTTTTAAGCGAGCCTCTAAATCTTGACGCACGGGGGGGCCAAACTTATTCGGAAAGCAATGACGCAACGCCGGTATCCAAAAATGTTGTTCGTAAGGGGCATTAGTGAGGTGCACCCAAAATCCAAAATTCAACTCTGCCACTAAATCTGCAATACGATATTTATCGTGTTTATTTTTTGTAAGATTTTTAATAGCTGCATTAAGCTGTTTTTTATGCTGAAAATAAAATACATCTTGCGAAAGGACCTCGGATAACCAATCCTCTTTACCGTATTTTTGACTTAATTTTGTATGATATGCATTACGTAATACTACTTCTAACCCGCCTAATATTACGTAAAGTTCTTTACTATATAATATATTACGGTGATATAATTCTTTCGGAGCTATACTTGCAGCTTCGGCTAAAACCTCATAAGTTTGCCATCGTTCGCTAGATAATGCTGCCTTTAAAAAATCTGTCATAAATGTATTGACTTTTCTTGCGTTCAGAGTCCGTCTGTTATAGAATCTTACATGAAGGTCCCCGGAACGTCCTATGCTGACTTAGTATCAGTAAGACGCCGGGGCATTTTTTTATATCGCCTCCAGAACAGTTGCGATCCCCTGACCACCGCCAATACACATCGTGGCCAGCGCATATTTTTTACCTTCGGTTTTTAATAAAGACGCGGCCTTACCCGTGATACGAGCGCCGGATGTGCCCAGCGGATGCCCAAGGGCAATCGCACCGCCGTGAAGGTTAACCCTTGCATGATCAACCCCCAGATCTTTCAAGACCGAAAGCCCCTGCGCGGCAAAGGCTTCGTTCAGTTCCCAGATATCGATATCCCCCACGGTTAAACCAGCACGGTCCAGCGCTTTTTTCGTGGCAGGAACGGGGCCAATACCCATAATTTCAGCCGCACAACCAGCCACAGCCATTGATTTGATCCGCGCCAGTTTCGGCAGGCCATGTTTATCGGCGTATTCTTCAGACGCCACAATCACCGCCGCAGACCCATCAGTAAGCGGCGAAGAGGTTGCCGCAGTCACTGTACCATCTTTATCGAAGGCGGGTTTCATGGTCGCCAGTTTTTCCAGCGTAGAATCCGGGCGAATCGTCCCATCCTTGGTGACATTGCCAATGGGCACGATCTCATCATCGAAGGCCCCGCTTTCGGCCGCTTTTGCCGCCTTTTGATGCGAACCCACCGCGAATTCTTCCTGCGCGGCGCGGGAAATATCATATTTTTTGGCCAGATTTTCTGCTGTTTCGCCCATGGAAATATAGGCTTGCGGATAATCCTTATAAAGCTGAGGGTTTGGCATCGGATTAAACCCGCCCATCGGAATACGTGACATGGATTCCACGCCCGCCGCAATAAATACATCACCGGCACCGGCCGCAATGGCACCGGCCGCCTGCTGAATAGTGGTCATGCTGGAGCCGCAAAAACGGTTAACCGTTGCCCCGGCAACCGAAATAGGCAGACCGGCAATATTCACAACAAGGCGCGCAATATTAAAACCCTGTTCGGCCTCGGGAAAAGCGCACCCCATTAGCAAATCTTCGATATCATCGGGGTTCACACCCGTTTCCGTCACAAGAGCCTTAACCACCGCAGCCGCCATATCATCAGGGCGCACAGAGGCCAATTCCCCCTTATTGGCGAAATGCATGGGGGAGCGTTTGAAACCGCAAATAACAACTGATTTTTCCATTTTATTAAACTCTCGCATATATCATTAAAATTTCTAGCTAGTTTATAATGATATAGGATTCGGGTCTATTCGTTTCTAGGAAAGATTTTGAATTTGATTTCAATGAAAAGTATAATTGACAAGATTCTAAAAATCAGGCAGCTAAATGCTCTGTAAATAAAATTTATAACAACAAGACGCAACTGACATAAAGGAGTTTGTCCGTGCCAGCAGAACCAAAACTTGATCCACGTGGACTAAAAAGAATATGTAGCAATTGTGGTAACCGTTTTTATGACTTAAACAAACGCCCGATTATTTGCCCGTCTTGTGAAACAGAATTCACGGGCGAAATGAAGGTCAAATCCCGCCGCAGCCGCACCGCAACCACCGATGATGAAACGCAAGGCCAGGTTAAACAAAAAACGGCCATCAATGATGATGATTCCGATGATGACGAAATTGAGGATGATGACGACACAATTCGCCTGGATGATCTGGATGAAGATGATGACGCCGATGATGATGACGATATTGATCTGGATATCGATGATGATTTGGGGGACCTTGATGATCTGGAACCCGATGCGGATGACCTGGATGACATCGATGATTCCGATGACGATGATGACAAATAAGTCATCTTAACCCCCAATATCAGGCAAACATTTTGTATTCAGCAACAATGGAATTTCCTGCGATATTAAGTGAAAGCGAGGTCTTTGATCTCGCTTCTGCTTTAGAAGATATCAGCGAAGGGCATATCTCACGCCGCATCGACCATGATGATCTCAAGCCATGGTTCCTGCAATGGTATTTCACCGAACACCCCACCAAAGCCGATATCGCCAGCCGATTGGCCATTCAAGCCAAACTGCTGGGCCATGAAATTGACACCACGGATTTAAGCATTGAACCCGTGCCGGATAAAAACTGGCTGGAAGAAGTTTATCAAGGGCTAAAGCCTTTTAATGTCGGGCCGTTTTTTATTTATGGATCACATTATAACGAAGCCGTACCCGATGGTATGATCGGCATGCAAATTGATGCCGCGACGGCCTTTGGCTCCGGCGACCACGGCACCACAAAGGGCTGTTTACAGGCCATGCTGGATATGAAAGGGAAAGGCCATTGCCCATGGAATGTTCTGGATATGGGCACAGGATCGGGCATTTTAAGCATTGCGGCCTGGAAATTGTGGCAAACCCCGATTACCGCCATTGATAATGACGCCGAATCGGTGCGCGTGGCAGAAAAATACCGGGATATCAACGGTGTAAACGCCAGCGCAGGCGGGATGACTTGCGCGGTTGGTGACGGATTTCAGGCCGCGCTATGCCAACAAAAAAAGCCTTATGATCTGATTATTGCCAATATATTGGCCGGGCCCTTGATTGAAATGGCGCCTGACGTCAAAGCCGTTTGCGACGAATTGGGGCAGGTTATTCTTTCCGGTATGCTGCGTACGCAAGCCGCAGATGTCCGCGCCGCCTATGAGGCACAAGGCTTTACCGTGGATCGTCAAATCGACATTGATAAATGGTCTTCACTGGTTTTGCTGAATAAATAACGGAAGCGGCAGCGCCCTGCAGGCACCGCCTGTCCTGCCTTTATTTATTTTTGCCGACGAATTCACCAAACACATCAATCGCCTTTAAAACCCGGGGCGCATATGTTTCGATAAAAGATCGATCCAGTTTTGCACCGCCCTGATACGCCGCCAAGGCCGCCGCACCATCATAATCACAGCCGGATATGCGCAAGGTCAAAACATCCTCTGCGGCACCAAACGCCTTGCCCGGCAATGTCGCCAAATTATAATCCTTCAACAATGTTTCCTGAATATCATGCGATGTTTTAATGCCGCGCGCCGCAAGTGCCGCCCGAAAAGGATCAAAATCTGGATAATTATAAAACGCGCCCTGAACTGTTGGGGCGATAATGCCGTGGCCGCGCAACCCTTCCGATACCGTCTGGTTCATTAAAGCATGAATATCCGTACAAGCCTGTATATGGTCTTCAATATCCTTATGGCGCTTATAGGCCTCAATACAGGCTTGCTGTATCGGGGAAGGCGCACAAGACCATGTTTCACTGACAATCGAACGTAACGCGCCCTGTAATCCGGGGGCGCCTTTTGGGATAAAGCCAATGCCAATGCGCCAGCCCCCCAAAGACAGGTGTTTTGATAAACCGCTGCTGACGGCCGTCATATCAGGCACCAGCGGGGCGATTGAGCGGTATTGGCCGTCAAAACTGACAAAGCCATATATCTCGTCGGAAATAATAAAGATATTCTCTTGTTTGCAAATCTCGGCCAGGTCGGGCAATTCGTCTGCCGGTATCGTCAAACCTGTCGGGTTATTCGGAGCGTTCAAAATTATTTTAGACGGGTTTTTGCCCTCTTGACGGGCCTGATGAATGATCCTGCGTAAATCTTCCGGATCAATATGATATCCATCATCATCCAGTGTCGTTGGCACTTTAATAACATTCTGGCGCAACATTTTTGCCTGCGGCTCATAACTAACCCAGCTGGGGACAGGCATTAATAAATCGCCCTCAATGGCCATTTGTAAGGCATACAAAATCAATTTACTGCCCGGTGCAATCAAGACATCACTTCGATTGATATACTCATCACCGTAAATCGGGCGGTAATAGTCCTTGATCGTTTCCACCAACTCATGCAAGCCTTCGGCCTTTAGATATTCCTTACGGTGCGCCGCATCGGCCAGCGCCTTTTTCATGCGTTCCGGCACAGGAAATGGCGATTCACCAAAGCCCATATGATAAACGGTTTCATGTCTGGATCGTTTTTCGTGAACCAGGTCATTCGCCCATAAGGTCGGGGAATGCACAATCGATGCTATGGTTTTATCTATTTTAATCACTGCGGAGCTTTCCTCTTAATATTGATATGATATGACCTGAACTTGGACTTGAGCTTGGGATCCGTGTTTATATTGAAAAATGTGAACTCAAAAATGCGCTGCACACAAAGACATCATCCAGCGCGCCGGTGATCCATGATTACTCCACCGTAACGGATTTCGCGAGATTGCGGGGCTGATCGACATCGGTGCCTTTTATGACGGCCACATGATAAGACAGCAACTGCACCGGAATCGCGTATAATATCGGGGCAACAAACGGGTGTACGTGCCCTAGTTCAACCTGCCACGTACAGATATCTTTTATCTTGGCCGCACCCGGCGAATCCGATATCAGAAATACCTTGCCGCCGCGGGCCACCGCCTCTTGTAAATTCGAGGCCGATTTTTCAAATAACGGATCATTTCCGGGCGCCACCGCAACAATAGGGACACTATCATCAATAAGGGCAATCGGCCCGTGTTTCATTTCACCGCTGGCATAGCCTTCGGCATGAATATATGAAATTTCCTTGAGTTTTAACGCCCCTTCCAGCGCAATCGGATACATGGAACCGCGGCCCAGATACAAAACATCGCGCGCATCGGCAACATCTTTTGCAATATGATATATTGCCTCATCATGGTTTAAAATTTCGGCCGCCATGGCAGGAACATGGCGCAAGGCATCGGCCAATTCCTGTTCCTCATTATTATCAATTACCCCTTTTGCCAAGGCAACAGACAGGGCCATACAAGCCAGCGTCGTAATCTGGGTGGTAAACGCCTTGGTTGACGCCACACCGATTTCCGGCCCGGCCAAAGTATGCAAAACCAGATCAGATTCCCGTTCAATCGTGCTTTCGATAGTATTCACAATCGATAAAATAACTTGCCCCTGCGACTTACAATAACGCAGAGCCTCAAGCGTATCCAATGTCTCCCCACTTTGGGAAACAAAGATGGCAACCCCGCCCTCTGGCATCGGGGCTTCGCGGTAACGAAATTCCGAGGCAACATCAATTTCACACGGAATGCGGCATATTTGTTCAAACCAGTATTTGGCCACCATACAGGCATAATAAGCCGTACCACACGCCACCAATGTCAGGCGCGGCGCATTCATTAAGGCTTCGGTCACGCCTTTAGGCAAGGAAATTTCACCCGTCGACGGATGTATATAAGAATTCAGCGTTTCGGCAATAACCGATGGCTGTTCATATATTTCCTTTAGCATAAAATGTTTATATTCACCCTTGCCCGATGTCGCACCGCTTTGCGCCGTTATTCGAATATCACGCGTAACAGGGGTGTTATCATTGGTGGTAATCATGGCCGCATCACGGGTCATATAGACGCGGTCCCCATCTTCCAGAAAACAAATCTTCTTGGTCAGCGGCGCCAGCGCGTAAGAATCCGATGCCATGAACATTTCACCCTCACCATAGCCAACCGCCAACGGGGTGCCATGGCGCGTACCAATCATCAGATCATGTTCACCTGAAAATATCATCACAACCGCATAGGCCCCTTCCAGACGGTCGAATGTGGCCTTGGATGCCGCATGTGGGTCCATACCCTGTTTCATATAATGCGTACAAAGATGGGCGATCACTTCTGTATCGGTCTGGGTTTCAAAACGGAACTGCGCTTGCTCCAGCTCGGCTTTTAAATCGGCATAATTCTCGATAATCCCGTTATGTACAACGGCAACTTTATCCGTTGCGTGCGGATGCGCATTGTCTTCAGTCGGCCCACCATGCGTCGCCCACCGTGTATGTCCAATACCGGCATTGCCCGATAAAGGCGTGCTTTTCAATTTATTTTCAAGGTTTATCAATTTTCCCGGCGCGCGGCTACGTTGAATTTCACCATTGGACAACGTCGCGATGCCCGCAGAATCATAACCGCGGTATTCCAACCGCTTCAAGCCTTCCACCAAACGAGGCGCCACATCATTTTCTGATAAAATTCCAATTATTCCGCACATGGACACAGATCCCATTTAAAAATATTTTTACTATATTAGAGCATAGCAAAGCTCGCGCAATGCTCAAATCACAATGTCTTACGGATTATTTCAGGAAAAACCGATTAGCCCGCCTTTTTTTCAGCTTCAATCTTTTTTTTATTCTTAGTCTCGCGGAATTTGGTGGCCCACCCCTCACGAATAGAGGGTTTATCACGGGCAATAGACAAGGAATCGGCCGGAACATCTTCGTTTATCGTTGACCCCGCGGCCACAAATGCCCCGTCATCAATGGTCAATGGCGCCACCAAATTGACATTGGACCCAATCATGACATTTTTGCCTATGGTGGTCTGGTGTTTGTTAAAACCATCATAATTCACCGTAATCGCCCCGGCGGAAAAATTCACATCTTCCCCCATCGTGCAATCCCCGACATAGGCCAGATGGTTAATTTTGGATCCATTGCCGATGCTGGATTTTTTAATCTCGACAAAATTGCCAATACGTACACCCTCGCCAATTTCACTACCTGGACGTAACCGCGCAAACGGCCCAAGGGTCGTATTCGCACCAATATGGGCTCCCTCAATATGGCTAAAGGCCTTGATATGTACACCCTGATCAACACGTACACCCGGCCCGAAAAAGACCGATGGCTCAATTAACACACCGGGCGCCACCACCGTATCATGGTGAAAATAAACTGTGGACGGGTCAACCATGCGTACACCGTTCATCACATGGGCATCACGAAGCATTTCACGAAAAACCTGTTCATGTTCAGCCAATTGTTTACAATCATTTATACCCCATACATGATCAACCGGCATGGTAAACACATCAAACGGAACCCCGTCTTCCGCCGCATATTTGGGCATATCCGTCAGGTAATATTCCCCTTGTGCGTTGTCTTTCCCAATTTTTTCCAGCCATTCCGCCAATTTAGATGATGGAACACAATAATTACCGGCGTTACAGACCAGAATTTCGCGCTGCTGATCATCGCAATCCTTTTCCTCAACAATCCCCATCAGCTGGCCATCTTCATCCATCATCATCCGTCCCAAACCATAAGGATCCGGGGGGATAATGGCCATGGCAGAGGGGCTGTCATAGGCCGCCATTTCTTCCAACACCTGCATGGGAACCAGCGGTTCATCGCCCAACAGAATTAAAACATTTCCCTGAAACCCTTCTAGCGCCGGCAAAGCGGCCTTGACGGCATCGGCCGTTCCGTTCTGTTCGGTCTGGATTACAGATTGGTGGGGTTTCACGATCTCCCGCAAATCGTGCATATCCTTTCCGGTCACCACAATAATTTTCTCGGGCGAAAGCTGGCACACCTGATCAATTAAAATTGATATCATCGGCTTTCCGGCCAGCTCATGCATAACTTTGGGTAATTCAGACTGCATACGCTTGCCTTTACCGGCGGCCAAAATCACAACAGCAAGAGGAATCGTGCTCATATCTTAAAACTCCTTAAATTCAGCCGGTAATGTCGCCTAAAACGCCCAGAAACACAAGGAAATTTACGTTTAGAGGCTCTTATTAATTGTCCTGACGCTTTTCGGCCACAACCATATTGCCGCCGGTTTCGTATTGCGCAAGATGCATGAATAATGTGCCATAGGCCGTTTTAACACGGATTTTCACAGGTACGGCCGGGCCATCATCGCTTACATTGGCCAGCCAGACTGTCGGCATCATCCCGCGGTCACGGCCCTGTTCCTGAATGGATAGCCACCCGCGCGGCTTTTCCGACCAACCGCCCGCAACCGGCTTAATCTCCACCGTGCATTCAACGGCTGGGCCGCCATAGATGTTATATTTTGAAGCGCTAAGTTCGGTTCTTTTCACATGAGTGAAAATCTGTTCAAAACGTCTTTCGCCATCAAAAACCTCGGACGTGCCCGTACAATCACCGCCATTGGCCACCGTATTAAACACGGATAAAGCCGCAGTCAGGGCATCGGTTGTACCGTCCGTTAAATCCGATTCAATTTCCTGAACCTCTTCTGGTTTATCATGGTCTTTTATAACCAGATTTTTAAAACCGCCCTTTTTTGTATAATTATAAGATTTTATTTCTTCTTCACCCCGCCATGTGGCCGATGACCTGTGCAGCTGGGGTTGCAAACGATCCCCAAGAATCCAGCCCGATGTTTCAAACGTGCCGTGCCATGGCGCCAGCTTCCCCAAAAATCCATACGTCGCCGCCCCCATAAACAGGCCATAGTGTCTGGGGTCGGAATAATCAATGGTTACATCGGCCTGAACAACGCGAAAACCGCCCGCATATACATCATAGATCATTTTTTGCACCCCGTCAGAGGCAGCAGCATTACCCGATGTACAAAGCGCCAGAGCGAACAATACGGCCGCCCATCCCTTGCTTGAATTTTTTAACGCCTTTGGCCGTGTCATCATTTATTCCTCCTAAATCAAATTCCGTTACACCCTGATTTTTCAGCTCTAACATACCACGCCAAAGCAAAAGAGTCTGCGCGCCTGTTTTGCGCCCGTATTCCGAGGTCCAGCCCACCTGATAGGTTGCACCGGCCCCATGTTTCAATAATAATATAGATGCGCGCTCTTGCCTATCTTTAAGTGCGCGGCCGTACAGCATGCATCCGCCGGGAATAAAGGCCCGAGCCAAAGCCATCAGTGTTTCAGCCGTTGGCCCTTCATAGCCTTTTTCGGCCTTATCTGCCGCGTAATAAGACAAAAATGATTTAAAATTCGCCGTTGTAATTGTCCAGTCAATCTGAAAATTTTCCTTTTCGGCCTTTGATAACACCGCGCGCCAGTTTTTCTTAAGCTGGGCGCGCAAATCGTCTTCACTCTGTGATAAATCCAGACAAATGGTTTCATAAGGTTGCCCGGTTCCGGTAAAACCCATCCCGGTCATAAAGCTATCCAGCGCGGGAGTCTGTTCCATTTCGGGAATAAACCGATAGCGCCGGAACATACGGCGCGGAAACTCTTTTAACAAAGCCTCTGTGAACATGGTGAAATGTTCAAAACTGCCGTACCCTTCAAACCATAAGGGCCCGCGATCGATCATCAGGGCATGAACCACCTTGCCCAACGCCGATGCCTCAAGTATCTGCACCATCCCGGCCTCATGGCCGTCAATCTCTATTATCCCCCAGCGTCCCTTTTGTCGCTTTGCCGGACATATCGCCTGCGCATATTGATAGGATTGCAAAAGATTGGAATGGCCCAGACGGGCAAATCTGTGCTGCCATTCTTGTGGGCTTAACGAATTCCAATGAAGGGCGCAGGACATTTTTCGGTTGTACTTTGTTTCCAAGTGTTTTAGCTACTTATTCCAGTATGACAATCTCCCCTTCACTGAACAAGACAAGGATATAAAATAATGAGCATTGCCCACGATATGACACCAGCCGATTTAGAAACCATCATTAACAAAGCATGGGATGATCGTGATTCGCTGAATGCCGATACGGCGGGCGAACAACGCCAGGCGGTTGATACAGCACTGGCTTTGCTGGATAACGGAACAATGCGGATTGCCGAAAAGATTGATGGCGGCTGGCATGTCCATCAATGGCTCAAAAAATCGGTCTTGCTCTCATTTCGCCTAAACCCTATGACAATCATGCCCGGCGGCCCGGATGGCGCCCCCTGGTATGACAAGGTGGACAGCAAATTCAAGGGCTGGAACGCCGAGGATTTCCAATCAGCAGGCTTTCGCGCCGTTCCCAATTGTACCGTCCGTAAAAGCGCGTATATCGCAAAAGGTGTCGTGTTAATGCCATCTTTTGTGAATATCGGCGCTTATGTCGATGAAGGCACGATGGTTGACACATGGGCGACCGTTGGGTCCTGCGCCCAGATCGGGAAAAACGTGCATCTATCCGGCGGCGTTGGCATTGGCGGCGTTTTAGAACCCCTGCAGGCCGGCCCAACCATTATCGAGGATCATTGCTTTATCGGCGCGCGTTCCGAAGTTGTAGAAGGCACCATTATCGAGGAAGGCAGCGTTCTGTCGATGGGCGTATTTATTGGCGCGTCCACCAAAATTATTGACCGCGAGACCGGCGAAATTTTCCGTGGCCGCGTTCCGGCCTATTCCGTTGTCGTGCCTGGCACCTTGCCAGGCAAACCATTGCCGGACGGATCCCCTGGGCCGGGGCTATCTTGCGCCGTCATTGTAAAACGCGTTGATGCCCAGACCCGGTCAAAAACCAGCATTAACGACCTGTTGCGTGATTAAAATCTGTCCCTAAAACCTTCCTTGAGCGTTAAAGCCTTGCGTTAAAGGCTTTAACGCGCGGCAAATAACCTGAACGCGCCGCATTCATAAGACTAGCGGCCACTATTTCCCTGTGGTTGGAATGATGATATCGTTTACACAAATAACCCATAAAAAGGTCATACAATGATAAATACGCTGGGTCTGGCCAAAGCCCTGATTTCCGTTCCCTCGGTAACGCCGCATGATAAAGGGGCACAAGACATTTTAAAAACCCATCTGGATGCGGCCGGATTTCACTGTTTCGATGTGCCTTTTGGCGGCGAAAACGGGCAAGCGCGCATTGAAAACCTGTTTGCCCGTTTCGGCACAGGCCCAAAGCATCTTTGCTATGCCGGCCACACCGATGTCGTACCGCCCGGGCCCGAAGACAAATGGACATACGGGCCATTCACACCGCATGTAGAAGATGGTGTACTTTATGGGCGCGGCGCCAGTGATATGAAAGGCTCTGTTGCGGCCTTTACCGTTGCCGCGATTAAATTTGTTCAAAACCACCCCGATTTCGGCGGCAGTATCAGCCTTTTGATCACCGGCGACGAAGAAGCCGATGCCATAAACGGGACGGTCAAAGTTCTGGAATGGATGAAAAACAATAATCATATCCCGGATGTGGCACTAGTTGGTGAACCCACAAACCCCAATCACATTGGCCAGGAAATCAAAATCGGCCGCCGCGGATCATTGAACGGCCATATCACGGTTAAGGGCAAACAGGGCCATGTCGCCTATCAACAATTGGCCGATAACCCGTTGCCGCGCCTGATTACATTACTGGATCGGCTGGCCGGACATACATTTGATGAAGGCAACGCCTATTTCCTGCCAACCAATCTGGAGATCACCACCATTGATGTCGGTAATAGCGCAACCAACGTAATCCCCGCGGAAGGACGCGCCAGTTTTAACATTCGTTTTAATGATAACTGGAGCAAAGCCACGTTAATGGAAGCCATCACAAACATTCTGGATTCCAGCAAATTGGACTATGAGATCACCTTTGATGGTAACGCAGAAAGTTTTATTACAAAGCCGGGGCCCTGGAGTGAAATTGTTGCCAGCGCGGTGGAAAAAATATCCGGGCTAAGGCCCGCCTACACAACCACTGGCGGCACATCGGATGCGCGGTTTATTGTGAAATATTGCCCGGTCATTGAATGCGGCGCGGTGAATGACAGCATTCACCAGATCAACGAAAACGCAAAAGTGTCAGACCTGAACGATCTGACACAAATCTATGAAGAAATATTAAAACGATATTTTGAAATAACCTAAACCGGTTTGGCCGCGATGCAGCAAGCGCGGCCAAGGCCCAACCCAGATATTTACATTTCGTCTGCGAATTCCAGAATGGTATCAGCCTGCTGATCGGCCAAGAGGACCTCATATCTTGATCCCTTGGGGCGGTATTCCACCGAGGAGAACGGAATAGCCACGCTTTCGCCACGAATTGTTTTGTAATTCACCCGCACCAGCAGGGCCGTCACACGGTCACCATTGGCCGAGAACATAACATCTTCAACCTTGCCAATACGGCGCCCATCATCGGCCTTTACTTCCGAACGAATTAAGTTTTCAATACTGATGCCAGCGGCCCCTTCGCCAGCCGCGGTTCCGATGCTGGCCAGAATTTCAGGATAAATATCGGCAATGCGGTCATCATCATACCCCAGCGCATAAGATCGCGGGGACGCCGTCACATTTAATTCATTATAATTCAAATTAATTTCACCCAATTGCAAACGATTGAGATCCACATTCAAAGAATCAATTGATCCGTTTTCGCTTACAACGATGTCCTGCAAATCGCCGATAACTTTATTTTTGTTATCATGAACCTTGCTTTTCAATGTACGGTTTGCCGTTTCCCATTGCGGATTTTGCTTTGGCTTAATACGGTTGTATTCCGCCAGTGTATCATAATAAGGGTCCAGACCGGCGGCCTGAACAGGGGGAATAATAATGGCAAAAAGCGCCATAACGGCTAGACATTTCAGCGAATTTCTCATAACAACTTCTCCTTTATGGCAGGCACTATAGATGAAAAGATTTTACAAATCAAGAAATTTACATAATTTAATATAGGGCGGTTATGTGTTACGCCAAATTCTGGGCATTATAGATATAGATCACAGGCTTTTCCCATGGATGGGACGGCAAAATCACGGCCTGCACAAACCGGTCAAGCATATCCTGATCATACGGCAAGGACAATTCAACGCGGCGGCAGCTATCCCGCTCCACTTGCCCCACCATACCCTGCGCGGGCTGGGCCCCTTCCAGAGCGCGGAATTGTTCAACGCCTTCTTCGCTCCACCAGGCGACATGATCATACGGGCCCATAAAAGACGGTATGTGCGCAGATACAGCCTTCATGAACGCGTCCATATCCTGTTCCGGCACAAAAATAACAAGGCGGTAAGAGGGTGTCCAAACAGATTTATTCTTCATCATAATCAACCCTGACAAGATATAACCCTTCGGCCGGGGCCGTCATGCCGCCTGCATCACGGCGCTTGGCATACAGGGCCTGCATCAGGTCATGTGTTGTCCATTTTCCTTCACCCACCAATGTTAAAGTACCGACCATGTTGCGCACCTGGTGGTGCAAAAACGACCGCCCTTCGGTTTCAACTATAATTTCCTTACCGCCAAAATCATCATAGGGCCGTTCGGTAATATCCAAACGATCAAGCGTCTTCATGGGCGATTGTGCCTGACATTCACTATCGCGAAAGGTTGAAAAATCATGATGCCCTAACAAGGATTGGGCCGCCTCATGCATGGCTGCGGCGTTCAATGGCCGTTTAAAATGCCAGACGAACCCTTTGTCGCGCACAATAAACGCGGGGCGCTGCACGATATGATAGCGGTAGAGCTTATTCGTGGCATGGAAACGGGCGTGAAATTCGGCATGCACGGGCTCCGCATGTACAACGGTGATGGGATGCGGCAAAAGATGGTAATTCAGGGCCTTCATCAGGGAAAACCCGTCCAGGGGCCTATCACCATAATCCAGATCAAAATGACAAACCTGGCCAATAGCATGTACGCCCGCGTCCGTACGCCCCGCGACGGTGACTTGAATATCTTGCTGGCAGAACTTGGTGATGGATTCTTCAATGGATTGCTGGATGGACGGCACGTCGATTTGACGCTGCCAACCCGCGAAATTCGTACCAACATATTCTAATGTAAGTTTCCAACGTTGCATTATTCACTCGCGCGCGCTATTGTCATAGTCATATTAAAAATAAAAAACCAGCAGGGAAGATCACATCATTGCAGCCGTTAGTCAACGAAATTGAAATTAACGAAAAAATCTTTGACCCGTTCATGGATTTGTATATTGTCTTTGGCCGCTGTGCAAAAAATGATAACGAACCCTATGGCGTTTACTGGCAAATGCGCGAAAGCAGCGTTCTGGATGTGCAGGGGACCTATGACGATGCCATCGATGCCCGCGCGCATTTCGAAGAGGCCGTACGCGCCCATATCGAACCCCATATCCATAATCGCGACCCGCATGCGTATGATATATATGATTGGGAAGATGATGATCTGGGCGCCTATAATACCCCGGTCACAAAACGCGAAGCACGGGCGCTGGTTAAAGACGTGGCCGAAGAATACGGGTTCTCGCCCCCAAAAATCAAATTCAACAAAAGCGGAAATTATTACTATCCGGATAGCAATACGATACAAATAGCCGCCATGGATAAAATTACCCTGCTGCATGAACTGGCCCATGCCATGACTGATCATCAGGCAAAGCAAACCGAGCGGCCCTATATTTTTCATGGACCGCAATTTGCCTGGAACGCCATTGAACTGTATCAAAATTATGCAGGAATAGACAGGCAATATCTGATCAACACCGCCGCCAAGCACGATATTTTAGGCGATACACAAGCCAAACAAATATGGGATGTGGATTTAGACCTGTAATTCAAAAATCCCTAATCAAATACATCGCCAACGGCAATGTAACCGCCATTGATCGCAGCATTAAAATCCATCGGCTTTTTTCCCTCGGGCTGAACGGTTTTAAGTATAATCCCATCACGGCCACAAGCCACCAATCCGGTTTTATCACAAATGCGCCCCGGCGCCGCGCTGCCCCCTTCAGGAACATCATGGCACAGATCAGCACCTAGAATTTTCAGTCGCCGCCCGTTTATGTTGCCCCAAACCCCGGGCCAGGGATTAAGCGCCCGTATCTGCGCATCAATGGCCGCGGCCGGCTCGGCCCAATCGATCAAACCATCAGATTTTTTTAACATCGAGGCATATGTCGATTGTGCATCATCCTGAATTTCGGCGGCCAGATAGCCATTTTTGGCCAATTGATTAACTACCTCTAACGCCATGTTAGCGCCAAGTTTTGCCAATTCATCATGCAGGCTGGCCGCCGTGGTTTGAGGAGTGATCGGTACGGAAACTTTGGCAATCATCGGCCCGGTATCCAGCCCCTTTTCCATTTGCATGATAGTGACACCGGTTTCACTATCGCCCTTCCAAATCGCGTATTGAATGGGCGCCGCGCCGCGCCAGCGGGGCAACAAGGACCCGTGAATATTCAAACATCCAAATTTGGGCGCCTGCAAGATGGCCTCAGGCAATATAAGGCCATAGGCCGCAACAATCGCAACATCCAGATCATGCGCGGCAAATTCTTGTTGCGCGTCCGGGTCTTTCAGGCTTGTCGGGGTAAAAACGGGAATGCCCTGTTCATCAGCATAATGGTGTACAGGTGAAGGGTGCACCTGATGCCCGCGGCCTTTGGGGCGGGGCGGCTGAGAATAAACACAGACCACATCTTCCCCGGCCTGAACCAGAGCCTTCAGGGCAACAAGGGCAAAATCCGGCGTCCCCATAAAACCGATACGAAGACCAGACCGACTCAAAGCAGCCCCTGTTTTTTTAATTTATCGACCTTTTTTAACATCATATTGCGTTTTAAAGAAGTCAGGTAATCGGTAAATAAAACACCGTTCAAATGATCAATTTCATGCTGAACACAATGCGATAACAGACCAGAGGCCTCCATCTCTTTTTGCTCGCCGTCATAATCAACGTATTTAACACGTACAGAGGCCGGGCGCTCCACATCGGCATATTGCCGGGGAATAGACAAACACCCTTCCTGCATAACGCTCATCTCCTCGGATTCCCAGATCACTTCGGGGTTGGCCATCAACCATGGCGCGGCCTCCTCCCCGTTTTCACGATCGGACAAATCCATAACAATCACGCGGTTCAAAATTCCGACCTGATTGGCCGCCAGCCCAATGCCCGGCGCGTCATACATTGTTTGCAACATCTTATCCATCTGGCCACGGATATCGTCTGTAATGCTTTGCACCTCATGGGATTTGGTTTTCAAAACCGGGTCCGGCACATATATAATATCGTAATTGCTCATAAGCATTGAAATAATTGGTTTTGCCCGCCGGGTCAAGTTGAAGCTGAGACGGCATAAGATTTACCCATGACACAGCCATTCAAATATGGCCTACTACCCCCATAAATATGAAAGGATACATCATGAAATTTTATCTGAAGCCATTGATCGCGGCGATAGCCATTTACACCTTTATGACGCCAGGCGCTTCCAACGCACAGCAACCAACCCCCGTTACCATAGTCCACGCAAAAACCATTGCAGAGACCTGCCCGGGACAATGGGAACACCAACGCTGCCTGCAATCGCTATCCTATTCCAATCTTGCCCTGGCCGGACAATACGCCGAGGCCCTGAATAAGGCCGGAAAAAAGGATGCTATAGAAACTTTGCGGCAAACCTGCGCCGCCTCTACCGCCGCCACAAAAGGTGAATACCCACCCGCGGCCATGACCAGTGCCTTTACCACATGCGCCAATAGCATCTATAGTCTTTCGGAGGAAACGGGAATTAAACCCGATCAAAGCCATTATCAATTACTGATTGCCGCGATTTTATGCCTGAATAAAGACCCGCAATGCGAATTGCTGGAAGCCGGTTTGAAAAAAGGGATTGGTGCCCAATAAACAGCAATAAGAAAAAAGCAAAAGAGTGAAACAACAAAATAACCAACGCGGGCCCCCTTACTTAGGCTAGGCCCGCTTTTTTTGTTTATCATCCTCTTCAGTCAAAGACAGCATGCGCGGCGCCCGCTCAATGGGGTCAAATTCACCAAGTTCAGCCGCGGCCTTGCCTTGTAGCTCATGCATCTTACGGGCCGATGGCAACACCGATTTTTCCAATGATCCCACCGCCGCATCATACCCATTCATGGCATTTTGCAAGTTCTTACCAACCTTGGCGATATGGTCAGTGAAGGTCAAAAGCCGTTTGTATAGCTCACCGCCCAGCTCCGAAATCTCCTGCGCATTCTTGGCCAACTCTACCTGACGCCAGCTCATACCAACCACGCGCAACAAAGACATCAACAAAGTCGGAGAGGCAATAATAATATTCTGTGAGGCGGCATAATCCACCAAACCGGGGTCAGCGCGCAAAGCGGTGGAATAAATATGTTCCGACGGCAAAAACAGCACTGTAAAATCCGGGCTTTCCACATTTTCCCAATACCCTTTGGATCCCAAAGATTTCACATGAGATTTGACCTGACGGGCAATGCCATTCATCACGTCTTTATATTGGCTTTCACTCATGTCATCAGACAAACGTTGCACAAATTCATTAATCGGTGCCTTGGCATCAATAATGATATTAAACCCATCTTGCATGTTGATGATGGCATCCGGGCGTTGACGCCCCGCCGCAGTATCCATTGATACCTGGGTTTCATAATGCACACCTTTCATCAGGCCGGATTTTTCCAACAGACCCTCAAGAATATATTCTCCCCACATACCCTGGGCGGATGGATCACGCAACGCCCCAACCAGCTTGGCCGTTTCATTCGAAAGATAACGCAAATCCTTACGTAATTCTTCATCTGTTCCCTTAACGGCCTGCAGGGTTTTTGCCAGCTCCTCCAGGCGTTCATTGACCGGCTTCACCATGACATCAATGGCTTTTTGGCGTTTATCCATGTCATGGGCGTTGTCTGCCTGCGCCGATCTCAGCTTCTCTTGTGCCAATTGCAGAAAGGCTTCACTGCTTTTTTCCAGAGCTTCCTGAGCCGTCAAACGAAAGCGGTTGCCCATTTCGGCATTTATAGCTTCAAAATTGGCGCGTTCAGATTTCACCTGCGCATTCAGCTCGGCATTCTGGCGCTCCAATTTGGTAATGCGGCCAAAATAATAAAGCGTGGCGGCAAATAGCCCCGCAACCAGACCAGCGCCTGCAAATATTAATTCGCTATTCAATTGTTCAAACATCGGTAAATCCCGTGTATAATTTCCAGAGTACGAAACAGTTTATCAAAGTTGGGCAAAAATGAAAACAAATAGCGAACATTATAAAATAATTTCCTTTGGACAACGCCGCCGCAAAACTTCACGAAAAACCGAACGCGGGAATGCCCTGCTTTATGTGTTAATTGCCATTGCCCTTTTTGCCGCCCTCAGCTTTACCCTATCGCGCAACAGCGATAACACAGAGGCCGGATCCCTTACCGAAGACCGGGCAAAACTTTATGCCAGCCAGTTAACATCCTATGCCGCGCAAGCCAAATCCGCTGTTGATCAAATGCTGTTTCAAGGAGCCCAGATTGACCAGCTGGATTTCACGCTGCCCAGCGAAGCCACATTTAACACCGCCCCGACGATTTACAAGGTTTATCATCCTGATGGCGGGGGGTTAATCCCTGCGCAAATACCAGAAAACGCCACCAATGAAATTTCAACCACGCCGCCGGCGGGCTGGTATATGGGGCGCTTTAATAACGTGGAATGGACACCCGGCACAGATCAGGATGTCATCTTAACCGCCTATCAGATTACAAAACCAGTGTGTGAAAGCATCAATGTCATGATCACCGGTGACCCCGCCATTCCCAAAATCACCAGCGGGGACATGTCAGATTACCTTGTGCCTGACGCCCCCAATACTGACCTCACAAGCACAGAATGCGCGGGATGCAATGAATATTCTAGCCTGTGCGTCAGCAATAATGCTGAGAGCGCCTATTCTTTTTATAATATTATCGCAGCGCAGTAACGCACCCGCCAGCGTACCGGCCCGCCGGTTTTAAACAGCATAGGAGCGCATAAGCGCGCGAAGCTCCTTGATGCCATAGTCCTTAACAGCGCTGGTAAAGTGGATGTCTGGATAGGCCGCGGCATGTTTTTTTAGAACCGGATGTATTTTCTCACGCAACATCTCTTGCTGGGCGCCGCGCGCTTTATCGCATTTGGTCATGATTATTCGGTATGACACGGCCGTTTCATCCAGCATCTTCATGATCTCAATGTCGCTATCCTTTAATCCGTGACGGGAATCAACCAGAATAAACACCACGCGCAAGGACGGGCGGCCACGCAAATATGCCCGCATAAGTGCATTCCAGTCATCGCGCTGGGTTTTAGACACTTTCGCGTAACCATATCCGGGCATATCAACGATGTGCATAACGCCGCCCAAATTGAAATAGTTGAGCTGTTGCGTACGCCCTGGTGTATTCGATGTACGTGCCAGCGTATTACGTCCGGTCAATGCGTTCAGCAGGCTGGATTTACCAACATTCGAACGCCCGGCAAAGGCAATCTCCGGTAAACTATCTTCCGGTAACTGCGACAAGGCAGCAACGCCCAGCATAAAATCACAAGGGCCCGAAAACAGAACGCGCGCTTTTTCCAGTTGGTCTGCGGTATAGTCTTCTGCGCTTACACTCACTTCTTTTTCTTACTTTTCTTTGGTTTTGGCGGCTTGATGTCTTTTGGTGCGTCCTCATCCGGTTCACCAAACAAAGCCTCTTCCAGATCTTCCTCGGCCATTTCCGCAAGCGGGTGTACGTCCGGGCCGTCTTCGACCTGTTTATCCAGCTTTTCTTCGGCGGCTGATTTATCAAACAGATAGATGGGAACACCCATGGATTTCATGATCCACATTTGTTGCAAAACACCTATAAAGGCACTGAATGTCCAGTAAATCACAAGGCCAGAGGCAAAGCCCGCCATAATATAAGCAATAAAAAACGGAAAAAATCGCATCATATCACGCTGGATTTTATCTTGCGGCGGCGGATTCAATTGTTTTTGAACCAGCTGGGCCAACAACATCAGACATGGACATACCCCAACCATCAGGAACGATGGCGGATCAAACGGAATCAAGCCAAACAAATTAAAGATCGAGGTTGGGTCCGGCGCGGATAAATCTTGTATCCAGCCAAAAAACGGAGCATGCCGCATTTCGATTGTAATAAAAAACACCTTATACAATGAAAAGAAAATCGGAATTTGAACCAATATCGGCAAACACCCGGCCATCGGGTTGACGCCTTCCCGGCCGTAAAGCGCGACAATTTCTTCTTGCAGTTTTTGTTTATCATTCCCAAATTTTTCACGCAGCTCAGTAATTTGTGGCGCCACTTTTTTCATTTTCGCGAATGACCGGTAAGATGTATTGGTCAATGGAAACACCACCATGCGGATCATGATCGTGAGCAAAATAATGGAAACGCCCATATTGCCAATCATCTCGTGCAGCCAATGCAAAATATAGAAAAACGGCTGGGTCATAAACCAGAACCAGCCAAAATCTACGGCCAGATTAAATTTTGGCGCATTAATACTGTCTTCATAATCATCCAGAACCAGCACCTCTTTCGCACCGGCGAATAAATGACTGGTCACCGCGCCATCTTGCCCCGGGGCAATTGTCACCGCACTGCCGGTATAATCAATCTGATAGCGGCCCATATCCCTATCTTTGATATTGGGCATATAATTATACCGATATTTTGCCGTCACGCCTTGCGGCGGCACAAATCCGGTCAGCCAGTATTTATCGGTTATGCCGATCCATCCGCTATCCGATGTTTTTTCGCGGCGACCATCTTCGCGCATGTCTTTATAGGTCCCCTGCCATAACTCATCCCCCACAAAACCGGTGGGCCCTTCATGCACCAACCAGCGTTTGGTCAAATGTTCCGGCAAGCCCGTTTGGGTAATCAAGGCATAAGGAAACAGAGTGACTTCACGGCCGCTATTGTTGCGCACGTTTTGTTCAATGGTAAAAACATAATGATCATCCAGGCTGAATTTTCGTTCGAACGTTAATCCGGCGCCATTGTTCCAAACCAGAGTGACAGGGTTGCCTTGCGATAATTTTGTATTGCCCCGCACGCTCCAAATTGTGTCGGCATTTGGCAGACGTATATTTTTAGACTTTGCAACCCAACCGTAATCAACGAAACGCGGATGCTTGGTATCACGCGGGTTCAAAAGGCTGACATGCTGTTTGTTGTCCAGCGTCATGAAATATTTAAACAGCGACAAATCATCAACGCGCCCCCCGCGCAGATTAATCGATCCAAAGACCTCCTCATTTGCAAAAGTAATGCGTTTGGCCTCCGAAATCACCTCATCACGGGGTAACACTTTTGGCTTGGACACAATCTCAACGCCTGTTTCTGCTTCCTTTTCAGCAATCAGCCTTTCAATGCGCTGACGTTCCTGAATCGCCTCTTTCTTGGGCTGAAGAACGTAAATTTCAAACAGTGTCCATAGGGCAATGGAAAGAATCCCGAAGATGATCAGGTTACGAATATCTTGCGGATGCATTTTCTCTTTATTATTCAGCATGCGGGCCTTAACTTTTTACGTATGTTATTTTGCGTGTCTTGTTTATAGCGACCATAACAAACGAAGTAAACTCCTCTTAAGGCACCGGATCATGATAATCACATTTGCACCAGGGATGGCATTTGGAAAGCCGCCTTAGGCCCAGCCAAAGCCCCTTGACCGGACCATGTTTTTCCAGCGCCTCCAGCATATATGCCGAACAGCTGGGGTAAAACCGGCATGATTTTGGTATATTCGGTGAAATAACATAGCGATAGACCTGAACCGGTGCCTGTAAAATACGTATCATAACCGCCCTAAACATCACCGCGATCCTGTAATAAATCCAGTTTACGCAGACACCACTTCAAGTCTTTACAGAGGGCTGCATAGGGGCGGGTTAACATGTCAGGGCGCCCCACCAGAATATAATCATATCCGCCGCGCCCATATACTGAGAGCACATCCGCCGCCACCGCCCGCATACGGCGTTTTATCCGGTTACGCTTTACGGCCGATTTATTGGTGCGCTTGGTGACAGTAAAGCCGCAACGCAGATGATCATTTTCTTCAAGGGGGCTATCATCCGGCGTTCTGGCAACCTGAACGACAAAGCCCTTGCAGACCCATTTTCTGCCGCCGGATTGTATCGATAAAAAATCAGCGCGCTTCTTGAGTGGAATAATCCGAGCGCGCTGTTGTTTGCTGGCATGCATGTTGCTGCCTTTTTATAATTTAATAGAGGCCTTAGGCGCTCAATGACTTACGTCCTTTGGCACGACGACGTGCAAGGAGCTTACGGCCATTACGGTCTGCCATACGGGCACGGAAACCGTGTCTGCGGGCGCGAACTAATCTACTTGGCTGGAATGTGCGTTTCATCGCTCAAAATCCTTAATTTATCTTATTAATTTATAACGAAGGCCACTATATACCCACTCACCGGATGCTTGTCAATGAAATTAAACAATCTTTTCGTGCGCCAGGGCATCATAAGCCAGCCTATAAACGTCTATGACATGTGCGGCGGGCGCAATTCATCTTCCGCACGTAAGGTGGCATAATTCGGGCGGCACCCTCCAACCCAGGTGTGTTCAACATCTGAATAACCGGTCACCGGCTCACCGCGTACTTTTTTAAATGGGTCCGTTAGCTTGTACTGATCTTTAAAATTGAAACATTCCCGCACAATTTTAGACAAAGCGCTTCTTTTTTCCGTACATAAAGGCGTAAGATCCATAACCGCATCCACGTTATTTTCAGCCCAGCTATCGACAATTCCTATATCTGGAACAGGCTCCATCCGCTCGACCACCTTCTCTTTAATGGACGCCCTTACAGCTTCAGGCTGTTCGCACAAACGATCAAACAAATCAGGATCATTTTCTTTCAAGTCCTGCAAAAACTCAAAAGCATTCTTTGCGACCTCATAATGCACGGTCATGCCATTGGTAAATAAAGCCAGCTTTGCTTGATAGGGGCCAATTACAGTCATAAAAATCTCTCCTGTTTACTAGAATTCGCCCCTTCATTAGCAGACTCATCAACAATATGTCAATAAAAACAGGCTATGATCGATCGGCCATCGCCTGCTTCATAAAAAAGCGTTTGGCAGCCGACAACTTACCGACGGCCTTTAATCCCGCGCGGCGTATCAACCTGAGTGGCGGAAAACTATTCGAAAAAAGGCGAACAAGCCCGTCGGTAAAGGCAATCATGGCAACGTTATCGGGGCGGCGGCGGCGTTGATAGGTTTGCAACAATTCATCCGCGCCGATATCCTGATCGTTTTTATAAGCGGCGCGCACCAAAGCGGCCATTTCCTTCACATCACGAAAACCAAGATTAAGCCCCTGACCGGCAATCGGATGAATACCATGCGCAGCATCGGCCATTAAGGCCATGCGCGGGCCAATATACCGGGATGCATGCACCAGCCCCAGCGGGTATACACTGCGCTCCCCAATCATTTTGACCTCACCATATCGCGCGGGAAATTTGGCTTGCAGCGCCAGCTCAAATGTCGCGGCGCTTAAATGCATCAGGGATTTGGCCTCCGGCCCGTGTTCAGTAAAAACCACAGACGATCTGTGCTTCCCATCCCGATCATCGGCCATGGGTAAAATGGCAAAAGGGCCATCGGCATAGAAATGTTCCACCGCCACATTATTATGCGGATATTCATGATTCACGAGACAAACAACCGCGCGCTGTCGATAATCCCAACGACGCACATCAATATCAAGCCAGTCCCGCATGAAAGATTTGCGACCATCGGCCCCAATTAGCAACCGTCCTGTAATTACGCCGCCGTCATCAAGGATGACGCGGCCGCAATCCGGCAGAATTTCAAAATCGGAAACTTTTGATGGAGCAATCAGTTGTACGCAATCCAGTGCATCAACCTTATTCTTAAGGACCGCACGAATATCAGAATTCAAAACAATGGTGCCAAAATCCTTACCGCCAACTTCCGCGCTCAGAAAATTCAACAGTAACGGGCTGTCACCATCCAGTATCTGTATATCTTTAATCGCAGCGCCGCTTGACAATAAACGACCCCAAACCCCGGCTTCATCCAGAATAAGCCCGGACCCATAAGATATGGCGGTCGTGCGTTCATCACCAATCATCGGTTTATTCGGATCAGCGGCATCAATAACGGCCACGCCAATTCCATCGCGGCCCAAAAGGCACGCCAAAGTTAAACCCGCCAGCCCGCCGCCGACAATCACAACATCAAAATTTTTTTCATACATTTCCATAGGGTTTTTTATAGCGGTATAAATTCACACTTGCACTTGTTTTTAAATGTTTATCGATTGAGCATATTGATTGCAATGCAATATAAACAGCGCGGCATAAGCTGGCGCATTCTACCCACCCATAAAAAAGGCCTGATGACATTTCAGGCTTTTTTGCGCCGTGACGACAGGACAATCACGGGTGTATACGGCCATATCGCGCGTTAATATTTTTTGCGACCCCAATCCAGATCATACTCAAGACCGACACGGAATTCATGGCTGGAATAATCAATATCCATATCACCCATATCAAGCGCCAGCGTATCCAGATAACGATACCCCATAGTATAGGCAACATTGCTTCGTGGGCGGTACTTCAGACCGGCACCGGCCTGATAGGTCAGGCCAAAAGCAGAATCGGTAAAGTTCTGGCCGGAATTGCCGTCAAGATCTCCTTGGAAATAACTAACCCCGGCACCAGCAGAAACATACGGTGTAAATTTCCAGCGCGTATCAAAATCATAATACACGTTTAACAAGCCACTCCATTGCTTCATACCGCCGCCGACCGTAAACGATCCACCGCCATTATCCAGATTAACATGTTTAAATTCCGGCTTGCGATAGGAGACCTCCCCCTCCAGCCGAACTTGTTTGGACAGGCGCAAACCGAGAGCGCCGGCAAACGAAACCGCATTATTTTGTTCGAAATCGCCGGATACGGTCGTGGAGTTATTTTCAAATTCCTGCGTTCCATATGTGTTTAAACCCAGATAACCCGCCAGATATATGCGCGATACCTGCGCCTGCGCGGCCTGCTCGGATAGACACATCAATGCGGAAAAAACGGCGACGCCGCTCAATAAATAATTTTTATAAAACATGAACTGTCTTTCGTGAATATGAAGACAAAGAAATAACTTAAGAATAAGGGTAGCAAACAAATACAAAAAAGCCAAGCAGAAGAATGCCTGGCTTCACATTGCTTTGATTTAATAATGACAGTCTATGCGACAGGTTTATCGATTTTCACCGGAAGATCGGCGGCGATCGGTTCATCATCAAGCATTTCAATCATACCGGTTGGTTGCACGGCAAAATTGGCAATAAACAATGCATTGGAATAAAATACAACGGCATCACACAAAAAATGCCCCTGTTCATTCAGCCCCTCAAATGAAGCCGGACGAACCGTTCCTTCAATCACTGAGCGCGTAGTATCATCCATTTCGGTCGGCATGCCCGGATCATCCATCGTTTCGGCAATATAGAATGGCCCTTCTTCACCGCGAACAAAGAAACAAAAGAAACGTAAATATTCCAAAACATTTTCTTCATTCACCTTAATCGGTGCTTTTGCATTCACTTCGTGAATCGGTGGGGAGGTTCCATTCAAACGGAATAAATTACCCTGATCTGTAAGATAATAAATATTCAGCTTTTTATTCACCCAATTCGGATCGCGAACGCGAATAAGCGCCACGCTGTCATAAAATGGCAGCATACGCCAATGTACTTCGGTACTATCCACAGATACACGGTATTTTCCATCAATCGGATTGATCTGGTCCAAAAATCCGGCCAGTTCATCCCCTTGCACTGCGTTCCAATTATTATCGTTATACATATCGCCCTATAAGTTAGTTTGCATCACCTTACATCCATGGAACTATAATGTCTGTATCCCTTTGATGCAAAACAAAAATGAATTTTTATGTGCATTTAAGTCATAAATGACGCGCAGCCCGAAATGCCTTGTGCGCCACTATCACTATCCGCGGGCAATCGGCGCCCCACGGTTTGTATTTTTAAGGAAACATGCTATGTAACACCCGTTTTTATAATTTATGAACGCTGGAGAAAACCGCCATCATGAAAACCAAGTCCTTTTTATCCCTTATTCCGGTTCTTGCCCTGTTAGGCACGCCGGCACATGCCGATCAAGTTGTCTTTGATAACGGCGATCGTTTAAGCGGAACAATCATCAGCATGCGCGATGCAAAAACACTTTATTTCCGAAGCAATATTGCCGGAGATATGCGCATTGGCTGGGATAAGGTGGTTGAGCTGTATGACGCGGACCTCAACATGATTTCCATTCCCGAAGCCCCGCCGCCCGTGGTAAACACCCTTACAGGGATTAACGGAACGAATGAAAGCCAAAATGTGCAAACATGGACGCAAACAACCACGCGCGCGCAGGCCGAATCCGGTGAGGCCATTATGCCATCACCCTCTATATCCGCAGAAACAGCCGAAACAGAAAATGCGGCATTCCAATGGTCTGGTCGCACCAATTTGGGCGGGCAGCTGGATGATGGCAATTCAGAAAGCAAAACCGTTACCTTCGATGCCGACATTCAGGCCAGAAACAAGAAAAACCGCTTTAAATTTGGCGGTAAAGCCAATTGGGAAGAAGACAACGGCGAAGAAACAGAAAATGACCAGATGGTCTTTGCGTCTTATGACAGGTTCCTTAATGACAAATATTTTATTGGCGGAAAATTACAATTTGAAAAAGATAAATTCGAAGACCTGGATCTTCGCTCACGCATTGGGCTGTATAATGGTTACCAGTTCTTTGAACGCGATGATTTGAACCTGCAAATTAAGGGCGGCGCCGAATATATTCATGAAAAATTCAAAAATGATAACAATGAAAGCGATATTGCCACCAGTTGGGGGCTGGATTACGACCAGAAATTTTTCGACAACACCTTCCAGCTATTCCACAAACACGGACTGTCTGTTCCAGTCGATGCAACCGATGCCTTTTTGTTTGACAGCCAAAGCGGCGTTCGCGTGCCGGTTGGCAAACATTTAACCGGCACCGCACAAATTGATTTCGATTGGGATAACGACCCAGCCGAAGGCGTTGGTGAAGATGATACAAGTTATTCCTTGAAACTTGGGTATGAATGGTAGGACAATAGAGCATTATGTTGAGCGCTCTTAAAAAATCCATCCAGACCCTTCAGGAAATCGAAACTGCTTCTATGCCGTTTTGGCAAAAATTTGCTGTACGGTCAGTGCAAATACTGGCCGCCACTTTACGGGATCTTAAAGACGGGCAGATCTCGCTTCAGGCCATGTCACTTGTATATACCACTTTGATTACTCTGGTGCCGCTGCTGGCCATTTCTTTTTCTGTTCTTAAAGGATTTGGTGTTCATAACAGGGTTGAGCCGTTTCTACATAGCGTTCTGGAAGGCCTTGGCCCGGAAAAAAGCGCAGAAGTGGCCGAAAAAGTCATTGAATTTGTTGATAATGTGAATGTCGGCGTTCTGGGCGTCATTGGTCTTGCGCTCTTGTTATATGCTGTTATTGCCTTGATGCAAAAAATCGAAGCCGCCTTTAATTATATATGGCGCGTTGCGGAGGACAGAACACTCGCACAGCGTTTCAGTGATTATTTAAGCGTCCTGTTAATGGGGCCGTTGCTGGTTTTCATTTCCGCCGGTATCACGACGGCCGTCAGAAATTCTGACGTCGCCGCACAAATTGGCGAATACACCGGCATGACCCTGGTCTATGATTTGGGAACTTTTATTTTACCCTGGCTGGTTATCGCCATTGGCTTCACTTTCTTTTATGTGTACATGCCCAACACAAAAGTACGCATTACCAGCGGCTTTGCCGGGGCATTGGTGGCCGGATTACTCTGGAAATTTATGGGCTTTATCTTTTCCTCCTTTATCGCCGGGTCGGCCAATTATGTTGCCGTTTATGCCGCCTTTGCGACCATTATTGTTCTCATGATATGGCTGTACGCCAGCTGGCTTGTAATTTTATGCGGCGCCAATATTTCATTTTACGTACAATATCCACGTTATTTACGGGTCAGCAGACACCCCATCAGCCTGACCCCGCATATGCGCATGATATTGGGCCTTAGTGTGCTCACCTTAATTGCCAAATCCCATTACGAAGGCGATGAACCATGGACGGTTGACGCACTCAGTAAACGGTTGAATGTGCCGATTTTGGCGGTACAGCGGGTATTAGAAGTATTGGAAAGCGGGCGCGTTCTGGTGTGCGCAGATAACAAAAAGGAAAACTGCGTTTATTACCCGGCCATACCGTTTGATACAACCCCGCTGGAATTTGTGATCAATGTACTAGAACGTGAAGGCGGACAACAATGGATACACGGAGAGCGTATCAACCTGACGCCCGAAGCCAAAGCCATCATGAACGAAATGAAAGACCACCGGCAACAGGACCTTACATCACGCACAATTCTGGAATCACTGGTACATCCAAAACATTGATGCCAGACCATTACGATTCAGTATCCGCCCCACGATCATGCGCATACAAAATGTAACAAAACCCGGCCATCATTATAAACATGCCTAAAAGCCAGCCCTGCCAAAGCCCATAGGCCGTTGCCGCCGGGCATAACGTCGCCAGAAATACCGTCAATCCCAAACGGGTATTCTTAACGGACCCTTGTTTTAATTGATGCAAAAGCGCCCCAAACATAACAACCATTAAAACCGCGCCGATTGCGCCAAATTCAAGCCAGATTTGTAAAGCGAAATTATGCGGGTGAAAGATGGTGGTTTCACGGTGATAAAGTTGTTGCGTATCAAAATCGGTGATATATCTCGCCGCTTGAATTCCATGGCCGTATACCGGGCTGTTTTCAACATAGCGGCCGACAAAGTCCCATATCTCAAGACGATCCAGAGCATAGCTCTGTTCAAACCAATCATACTCACCAATTAAATCCGGCAAAGTCACAAACATATATTGCGCAAGCCAGGGCGAGACCAAAAGCAAGGCACTTAAAGCAAACCATACACCATGCCACGGCCATGATCTGGCAACGGGTAAAAGCGCCCAGACAAAGACACTCAGCGCAAAAATCAAATGCGCAGACTGGCTATCGGTACGCCAGAAAATGCCTGCAAGCAGCAATAAAGATAAAATAATATAAATTCTGGCACGGGGGCCGTGCCATATTTTACCATCCAGACCGATTGCAAAAAAGGCCGGAATAATAACCAAAGACAAAACAATAACGCCGCGATTCAAATTAGATTCATTAAAACCAAAATCATAGGGCAACCCCCGCGGCACACTATACAGGGCACCATGGCTCATAAGATCAATGAGCGCCAGCGACAATGCAAAAACGGTAAATACAGGCAAATATGCGGTGCAAACCGGGGCCAGTTTACGGCCATATGTTTTGGCAACGGCCAACAGCAACAAACCGGGTAGCAACACCAAAGAAACCTTCATGGTTTTTTCCAAAGATTCGCTTTGCTCTATTGACCAAAGGCAACTCAGAAGCGCCGCCGCAATCGTTGATATAACAAAAATAACAGGAATTTTTGGAAAAGACGGGCGACATTTAAAAAGATACCAGCCCACGCCAAAGCTCAACAAACCAATCAGTCCCGGAACAAAAGAAAGACTGCGCGGAAGTAAATACCCCACAACCGGCAAGAGGCAGAGGCTGATGCCGACAATATGAACAAATATCGCCTCGGCGTTCTTATTTCGGCATGACGGGCCCATATCAGACTTGGCACAATCTTTACTCATATACAGACCTTATAACAAAATGGGGTTAATGATACCAAATGGCATACAACGTTCCGAAGATGGCGGCAAGATTGCCGCAGAAAAAAATAATATAAGACAGTTTCAACCAATAGAATTTCGGACGAATAACGCGCCGCGCCACATCATGCATATCCTTGGCCGCGGCTTCCGATAACAGGTTCAGATCATTATAAACCGGCAAAAATTCATCCAGGAAATCTTCTTCTTTTAATTTTGCAATATCGCCAAAATGCAACAGATTAATTGTCCCGTCCGGTTTGCGGCCCGCCCTGCGTTTGGGATAAATACAAATCAGCGCCGCAAGAATACTAAAAATCGCCGTTACAATACAGATCAATGCTCCGACACGGTAACCAGGGTTTTCGATCCAATTCATTGCCACCGGAATCAAAATTGAATTCATAAAAATCAAGCCTTGCGCTTTTTGATCCGCAAGAGCCACATAGCCGGAAAATTTCCGAATTGTCGTCCCGATAATTTGTCCGCGAAATAAAGCCCCCCAGCGTTCTTTATCTATTGATTCAGGAACGCCCTTCGGGGTTTCCGCCCGCTCCTTTGCCTTTGGAACGGGCTTGCTTGGTCTGGGGGGCGGCGCTTTTTTCTTGGACTTTTTTGGAAGTCCCGTCATTTATTCGTCAGCGCTTTTTTCAGCGGCGGCCTCAGACTTGGTCTTGGTTTCCAGGCTTGCTTCGGTCTCTGCTTCACTTTCCGCATTCACCTCTTCACCGATTTCGGCTTCGGCAGCTTCACCGGTCTCATCTACAATTTCCGCATCCGCTTCACTATCTGCTTCGCTTTCGGTCGCAGTGTCGGCACCGGCGCTTGTTTCCACCTCATCTGCTGTACTGATTTCAGCTTCCGTGGTTTCAGCCTGATCTTCAGCGCCTTCGGCTTCAGCATCAATGTCTTCAGTGCCTTCCTCAGTTTGCATTTCGGTTTGCGTTTCGGCCTGGGCTTGCGCCTCTTCTTCACCAGCGGCGGGATCAATTCTATTCAGATTCGCAGGATCATTCATATCATCCATGTCAAAACCCTGCGTATCGGCAATTGCGCTGTCCATACCGTTATCCAGCGCATACGGTGTATTGCTGCCAAAACGGTTTCCAAAACCATCAGTGGCCATGGCCGGGGATGCCATTGCCAGCGCACTTGTCATTAACAAAAATATTCTCATGATTACGTCTTTCTTTCTAATGTCACGTTTCATTTAAAAAGTATTTTGTATTTTTTGCCCTGCCGATTCCATATCGCGGCCAACACCATCAAACGTATTTGAACAAGCAGCCGCCCCAAATAAAACGGCAAAACATACAAACAATACTAAAAACTTACTTTTCATCTATGCGATCCTATGTTAACCAAAAATTAATATTATGGCAAACATTTAATTTGCCCGCTTGGAAAGCGCATGAATAGAACTAGCACCATCACTATATTCCATCAAGCCCGTTCAACACGTCCTGCACTCAATTATCTATATTGCTCCAGCAGACTTGATAAATCATCGGCACTCCAATCCGCACCAATCAGCTTATCTCGCATAACCCCTTCGCGGTCAATAATTATTGTTTCCGGCAAACGAAATGTCTGGAAAATATCGCGGGTTATGGCGCCGTTATCATCAAGCGCAATAATAACGTTTTTCGCCGCCATGGCACTGGCTTTCTTGTTACGCATTTTGGTCAAAAAACGCTGCATTGCGGCCTCATCAAAATCACTGGAAAGCGCCAGAAAAACGACATCCTCTTTATAGTCCTCTGCCATATCCAGAAAAATAGGAAATTCCTTCACGCACGGCGTACACCAGCTAGCCCAGAAATTCAGAATTATAATTTTACCCTGAAAGTCATCAACGGCATATTCATCCCCACGAATATCCTGAAAAGAGAATTGCGGAACCACTTCCCCGGTACGCACATCATGCGCATCAGTTACCTCCTGCATCGGCTCGGGCGTTTTAACCTTCTGCGCCGGCGGAATGCTGGCCGTATAATCCATTACATAGGTCAGGCCGGCACCTATAATTACGGTCACCAATAAAATGATAATATTACGCACCATCGCAACACCCCTTTTTATCGCAACATCTTACAGCCACCCATAACGACCCGATCAGAACTGTTTCAATGGCACAAAACGCTCCAAGGCCAACAGCCACACCCTGAATAAACCCATAAGAATGCAAACCGACATTTAACAAATTCACACCAAACCAGGCCAGCCCGACAATAACATTCAAATACGCAATTCCGGCCATAAAGGGTAAATCCCGCAAATTACCACTCAGGCGGCCATGTTGTAGCCATATCAACCACAATACAATCAAAAGGGCTCCGTTTTCCTTGGGATCCCACCCCCAGAACCGGCCCCAGCTTTGATCGGCCCAAATACCGCCCAATACAGTGCCAACCGCCGTTAACAGCAAGGCAATGATGGAAATTTTGTAAATCGCTTTATAAAGGGCGGAGATTTGCGGCACGCCCTTGGGGTGTTTTAAACGCATCACCATATAGAAATGGGCCATCACCGCGGCCAAAACACACATACCATACCCGGCCGTAATAATGGTTACATGTGTCGCAAGCCAGAAATTCGTGTTCAGAACGGCAACCAAGACCCCTAGAGTCTCGCCCTCAGGCACGATAAACGGCGCCAGAATCAAAAGCCCCAGCGCTGCCAGGGCCGCTCCGAAAGCAGCCACGTTCTGTCCGCGCAGCAAGGCCGCGACCCACCCTGCCAGGGCACATATAAGCGCCACAAACAATACAGATTCATAAAGCGTGCCCACGGGCGGGCGATCCAGAATGATAACACGGCTCATGATCCCAAAAACATGCACGCCCATCGCACCCGCCATAATCAACAGCGCGGCGGCCCTTGCAAGCGGCCAATCACGCATTAAATACATCCCCATCAGCAAAAATGACAAGGCATAAAATGCACGCGCCCAGTTATAAGGGGCAATACTGTTATAAAGAATTTCCAGTTCAAATTTAAACGGCGAATATAAATCTTTACCATTCAGAATTGATTGCGTTTCTTTAATGGCCTGCCCCCATATACCCGGATCGGCGGCTCTATAGGATAAAGCAATCGCTTCCCAGCTCGCCAGATATCTGGAAGATGCGGGTGACCCATATCCATCATTAATTAACTGCCACGGCGCGTACCAATTTTGCGTGTCCGGCCCATCCCAGCCGCCGGGAATAATTTTAAAAAGCGCGTTTCCTTCGGCTGCGCTGCGCATAATCTGCATCTGAAACGACAACAACGCCACGGCTTTTTCTTCATCATTATATTGTTCAGGATCTTCCCCCTTGGCCGCAATGATATCTTTCAGAATATCGGCCAGCGGCATTTCCAGCCGGGATAAAGCGTAATAATTAAAAACAGAACCGGTCTTGAAATTTTCCTGCACAGTGCTGGGTAAAACAACCTCTAACGGCAATACCAACGATAGGGACCGCATAAGCCGGGTCATGGTAACGGCGCGCTCATGGACGCGTAAAAACTCTTCCTGCTCCGGCGTTAAATCAGTACGTTCTTTTTGGCTTAGCTCTTCGGCCAGTGGGGCGGTTGCCTGTAATATCTCGGTCAAATCCGTCAAAGCATAATATTTTCCGGCCTTTTCATCCGGCGATAGGCCGGCCTGCGCAAATAAAGATTTCGCATCCGTCCTGATAATCTGCTGCTCCGCCATAACAGTGGGATCAAACACAGCAAGCGCCAGCCATTCAATGGCGGCGCGGCCATGAGGCGCTTCACTGCCTGCAATATCTTTCATCATGATACGGGCAAAACTGTCCAGAGGCTTAACGCGGCCTTCATGCAACACCGGCAGGCGCGCGAAATCATGCATATGATCGGCAGAAATTGGAGCAAACGGCATATTTGCGGCCCGCGCAGATTGCGACAGCCCGGACATTGCCCCAAACACCACAACCATCATCATGCCAATGAAAACGATAATACGCATGCGCTTCACACCCTTCTGTCACGGCGGAAAATAATTACAATATGAAGCAACAACCCCAGCGCAACAATGAATGTCCCGATATAAGGGAATATGCGCCCCTTATTTTCCACCACGGTTAAAACAGTTGTTTCTGTTTCGCCGCTTTGGTCAAACGACGATTGATAAAATGTATAGCCCTTATACCGCAGCGGCGCATTCATCTCGATCAAGGCATGCCAATTCACGGCCCCATCCAGAACCTCAACACTGGATGAATAGGCACGGGCCATCATCATCCCCGGATAGTTTTCTCGCTTAAAATCCAAAAGGCGCAAAGAAAAAGGCAACAGGCGCTGTTGCTTACCATAGATCAACTTATACTCGTGCCCGTCTTTTTCCAGCAATACAGGTTTGGGCATCGCCTCAAAAGCAATATATAGCCCGTTCTGATCCCCCTCCATACCCGACAGTGTAAAGCTGAAACCCGATAGATTGGCTTCCGGCTGTTTGTCAACCGGTTTGGGCGTAAGCGCCATAAATGCGGCAAAGCTCCTCAATTCATGATCTGCGGCAAAGCTCTGTTCAAAGTCCGCGCGCTTTTTAATCTCGCAATTCTCGCAAAAATTCTGCACCTCTATACCCAGTGGCAAAGCAATGCCCCTTTCGAGATTGGCGCGAAGGTCATCCGCATGAACACGGTATTTCAATTGGTCATTTTCAAAAATCAGCAATTCACGCGCGTGATAATCATAAATATAGGGGCTGTCGTCACCCTCCGCGATGACCATATACCCCTCTTTGGCATAAAGCGCGGTCAAAAGCCCGCCTAACAATAAAACCAGGGCGCCAAGATGCGTTATGATAATACCTGCCTTGTTCCAGCGCCATTCGCTATAAAATAGAAATTTCAAGGTCAGGTTAAGCCCCAATATCAACAGCAGCAAATATCCGCCAGGCAAAGGTATGGGGCCGGCAAAAAATATAAAAGAAGCAAAGAATTTCTGATGCGCTGCGTATAAACCAATTTCGGCCTGGGCCACTGTCCCGGCCACCAGCAATACCATCAAAACAGGCATCAGATAATAAACAATATCGGCCCGCGATAAACGCTCGGTAACTTTGCTTGCTATGCTCGTTAGTCTGGAAAAGCTCATATGCTTTCTTAAGCAATACACGCGTGTTTTACAAACATTTTTAGCATTAAAACGATGCCTGATGATGATAGTGGGCTAAAATAAGCGGAGCTATAGAACAGAGCCAAACTCATGCGCAGAAGAACCCAAGGTACAGTCTATATATCAGTATGTTAAAGGGAAATTGGTGGACCCTAGCGGGATCGAACCGCTGACCTCATCGCTGCCAGCGATGCGCTCTCCCAGCTGAGCTAAGGGCCCTTAAAAGATAAGTTGAAGCAATAAAGCAAAAAACAGATGGCTAATCAAGTAAAAAATATAGAAAAACCCCCGCCAATCAAAGCGGGGGTTTTAAAATCATAATCGGCTGGGAAATGTCCGCTTATTCGCGGTTACCCATGAACTGTAACAAGAACTGAAACAGGTTGATAAAATCAAGATACAGGCTTAACGCACCCATTGTTGCCATCTTCGTTAATGTAACGCTGCCCAGGGAGGCATGATAGGTTTCCTTGATGCGCTGCGTATCCCAGGCGGTAAGACCTGTAAAGATCAGAACACCGGCCCCGGAAATCACAAATTGCATCATGGTTGATTGCAAAAAGATGTTTACGACCATCGCAATAATCAATCCAATCAATCCCATGAACAGGAATGACCCCATGGCGGCCAGATCTTTTTTCGTCGTGTACCCGTAAATCGAGGTGGCGGCAAACATACCGGCCGTCACAAAAAAGACGCGGGCAATACTTTCACTGGAATAAACCGCGAAAATATAAGACATCGACAAACCGATCAGGCCGGTCAGTAAAAAGTAAAGGCCACTGACGGCAGCGGTAGACATGCGCGCAACTTTATTAGGCGTCAGGCCAAAGAAAATAATTCCAAGTGGCGATAACATAATAATGATTCCCAGAATTGAACCATGCACCGCCTGAAACAGTTGTGGTGTCTGGAAGGTAACATAGGCAACAAACCCTGTTAGCACCAGACCAGCGGCCATAACATTATAGACACGCTGCATATATTTTTGCAGACCCGCATCAAATGTGGTCTCGCGGGTTTGCGTCATAGTAGAACGATTGTGTTCCATTGTTTCATAACTCCTTCAAGATTTTTTGAAACGTTTAATTAAGCCTAATATAGTCTATTATAGCAGGATTCCAAGCAAAATCGGAATTATTCACCGTCTTATTTCTTAATGTATTATGGTTTTTAACTTGACCAGAGCCCGCAAGATCATTACAACCAATTTAATTTCAATAATAAATATAAATTTAAACAGAACAACGGGAGCAAGAAATGGCCAAGAGTCCGAAAACCTTTAATGCCGCCGCAAGCGATAACCCACTTATTAATCCACCGGCCATGCCTTATGACGCCCCGGCCTTTGATAAAATCAAAACCGAACATATAATGCCCGCAATTGAATGGTCGCTGGAAAAAATAAAAGCGGAAATTCAGGCCATTAAAGACAACAAGGACGACCCCAGCTTCGAAAACACAATCGAGGCACTGGAAAATGTCGGTTACGACTTCAGCCGTATCGGAACCATATTCCATACTCTGACAGCCAACAATACAACGCCTGAATTGCAGAAAATGGAACAAAAGGTCAATGACTTGACCACGCCGCTATTCAGCCAGATTGCAATGGATGAAACACTCTTTGAGCGCATCAAGGCCGTGTACGACAACAAAGACAGTCTGAATTTGGATGCCGAACAAGCCATGTTGCTTGAAAATACATTCAAAAGCCGCGAACGCTCCGGCGCCCTGCTTAATGATACAGACAAGAAACGCTTACAGGAAATTGACCAGCTTCTATCCGAAAAATCGACAAAATTTGAACAGAACACCACCAACAGCACCGCTGCCTATTACCGGATTACAACACTGGATGAATTGGAAGGCGTGCCTGAACGATCCATCAAATCCTATCAACAGGCCGCAAAAGATGCCTTACAAGGCGCAAAAGATGCATTAAAAGCCGCCGAAGCCAAATTACAGGCCATTCAGGGCATTGACAAAGCCGATTTCAAAACCAAAAAGGCCGCGAATAAATACCTGAGCGAGGCCGAACAAGAAGTTCAACAAGCAAAAGAAGACCTGGAGCCACTGGCGGCCATGCCTGAAAATGCCTGTCTGTTGCAATTGCAGCCTTTCCCGTCAGAGGTATTAAGCCATTGCAAAAACCGTGAATTACGCAAGGAAATTCAAGAGGCCGCCGGAAAAGTCGCCACCGAAGCGCCATTTGACAACCGCCCCCTTGTCACCGAAATGGTAGCACTTCGCCATGAACGCGCGCAACTGTTAGGGTACGACAACCACGCAGAGTTTATTCTGAGCAACCGCATGGCCGGATCCCAAAAAGCGGTAGATGAGTTCCTTGAGAACAATCGTCAGGCCTATATGCCCAGCGCCCAGGACTTTTTCGAAAAAACCAGAGATTTTGCACTGGCAAGCGGGGACATTGATACATTCGAGCCATATGATATGGCCTATTACGACCGCATTCGCGCGGAACAATTATTCGATTTTGACGATGAATTGCTACGCCCATATCTGGAGGTTGGCAACGTTCTAAAGGGGTTTCAAGCGCATGTTGAAAAACTATTTAATGTTGAAATGGTCGATTGCACCGACAAATACCCCGCCTACCGCGATGATGCGCAGGTCTTTGAGGTTAAAAACAAAGACGATGGTGAGGTTGTCGCCCTGTTTTATGCCGATTATTTCGCCGATGCCAAAGCCAAACGCGGCGGCGCATGGATGAACCAGCTGCGCGGTGCCAGCATTGATAAAGACGGGCAAAAAACCATCCCGATTATCACCAATAGCTGTAACTACCAAAAACCAACACCTGGCCAACCAAGCCTGTTATCACTGGGTGAAGTGGAAACACTGTTCCATGAAGGCGGTCACGGATTCCACGGCGCATTGACGCAAGGAAAATATGAATCCCTGAACGGCACAAATGTGAAATGGGATTTTGTTGAGCTGCCGTCACAGCTGATGGAAAACTGGGTGAAAGAGCCTGCTGTTCTGCAAGAATTTGCTGTGCATCATGAAACCGGCGAACCCATTCCAGCAGAATATATCGAAAAAATCATCGAAAAAGGCAACTACGATGCCGGATATATGGGGCTGCGTCAAACATCACTTGGTTTGATCGATATGGCCTGGCATGGGAATACCGAGCCGGGAACAATCGACGAAGTGGAAGACAAGGTGCATGCGCTCACCAGCTTCTTCCCGGAGCGTTCATCCGCCATGTCACAACGCTTTGGCCATTTATTCGCAGGCGGATATTCCGCCGGATATTACAGTTACAAATGGGCCGAAGTTCTGGAAGCCGATATTTTCGAGGAATTCAAGCAAAACGGCCTGTATGATGCGGAAACATCCCAGCGCCTGAAAGAGACAATATACACCAAAGGCGGACAAGTCGACCCGATGGATCTGTTTAAAGAGATGATGGGCCGCGAGCCAAACCCGGATGCGCTGCTGCGCCGTGAGGGGATATTATCGGAAACCGCGCCGAGCCAAAATACAGCGCCGGAAGTTCAAACACAAAACCTGCCTGATAACGGGCCGGATTTCGGATAAACCGAACAAAATCTCCCTCGGGAGAAACGTGGAGAAACTTGCGCCTTGGCGGGATTTACCCCCAGGGCGTTTTTTTACGACCGCCGCGGGTACGTGTAAGCCATGGGTTTTGCGCATTTGCATGATCGTGGTTATCGGCCGCGAATCCCTGACCACGCCCCACCGGCGGCAAAGACGTGCTATCTGGAATGTCCTCACCCGTTACAGCCGCGATGGCGGCAATACGCTTATCGATTGGCGGGTGCGTGGCAAATACCCCCAGAAAGGCTTTGTGGTTTTCAATACACATCTGGGCAATATCCTGGGTTGTTCCCGGAATCTGGTCACGCCCGCTTATGCGCAAAAGCGCGCGCATCATGGCAGATGGGTTTTTCGTCAGCTCCACCGCGCCCGCATCGGCCATATATTCTCGGCGGCGCGACAGCGCAAAACGCATAAACAAGGTGGCCATGTACCCAATCCACAGAACCGCCGCAATCGCTAAAATCACGATAATACCGCCGCCTCTTTTATTCCCCCCACCGCCACGGAATATAAAACCATAGCGAATAGAACTCCACATCAACTGGGCGGCAAAGCCAATCATACCGGTAAAGATAACGGTCACAATCAAAAGCCTGACATCACGGTTTATGATATGCGTTAGCTCATGCGCGAGAACGGCCTCCAGTTCATCTTTTGCCAATGAATTCATCAATCCGCGCGTCACCGTAACGGTATAGGTTTTTTGATCAATACCGCTGGCAAAAGCATTACGGGCATGGCTTTCGATAATTTCCAGTTTCGGCGTCGGGATACCGGCCGCAATGCTTAAATTTTCCAACAAATTATACAGCTCAGGTTCTTGTTGGCGGGTAACGGGATGGGAATGCGCCAACTGGCGGATCATACGAGTATGAAAAAACCACGCGGCCGTAAACCAGATGACACAAATTGTAACAATCAGCGGCCAGAAATCGTAAATTATTGTGCCGGCGAAATGCGCTGGAAAGCCATTGTGCGGCCCACCGGTAAGTGCCCCGACAACCGCGGCACAAGCCCAGACAATCCCCATCAATATAACGGGGTAAAGCACCAGTAGAATGATGCTTTTCAGATTATTATTCCATATATGCGACTTTAACCCGATCGCAGCCATCGCCTGGACCTTTTGTTACACGTTATGCCCGTAAGACATTAAAACTGAACGTCCGGGGCTTTTTCCAATGTTGCACGATCTGCATCTTCAATTTCGAAAAACTCTTGCTTTTTAAAACCAAAGCTGGCGGCAAATAATACGGCCGGAAATTGTTCCACCGCGGTATTCAGCTCGCTTGTGGCATTATTAAAGAAGCGGCGGGCAGCGGCAATTTTGTTTTCAATGTCTGAGAGCTCCGACATGAACTGGCGATAATTGGTATCGGCCTTTAAATCCGGATAATTTTCGGCCACGGCAAACAAGTTCATCATCGCACGTGAAAGCATATTTTCCGCCTGAACACGTTCACCCAAATCACTTCCGGCACCCTTCACGCCTGCGCGGGCTTCGGTTACATTTTCCAAAACTTCTTTTTCATGAGCGGCGTACCCTTTTACGGTTTCCAGCAAATTCGGGATCAAATCAAAACGTTGTTTTAGCTGAACATCAATATCGGCAAAGGCCTGTTCGCGCGTTTGGCGCAACGCAACCAAACGGTTGTAAATCATAACAACAAAAATACCGGCCAGCGCCAGAATGCCCAATATAACCCATAATTCCATTGATATATCCCCTTGGTGAATCAGAACAAAATAATTGATTCAGTGTAGCAAACATTGATCTGAATACAAAAGAAGAATACCCTGATGGCTGGAAGAAAATAAATAACGATATGCCCCAGCGGCATCTATAATGGGTAGGGCCAAGTAAACCTTCATGCCGTTAACGACATCAACCAAATTTGTGTCTGTCATTGAATCCGGTACGGATTGGCGCGACACATCAAAAAAAGTTCTAGAGCAGCTTGAAACCGTTCGCACCGAAAATGACGGCTTTAATATCGGCTTTCTATATGTCAGTGATCATTTATGCGATGATCTTTCCAGCATCTTAAACCTGTTCAAATCCGTACTAAACATCGAACACTGGTGCGGCTGCGTGGCGATGGGCATTTGCGGTAACGGCATTGAACATATTGATAAACCGGCCATTTCCGTGATGATCGGGCATTTTGAAGAGGATCAGTTCTGCGTCTTCCCCTCCAGCGATATTGATGACGGCAAGGCCGAACAAGCCCTTCAGCCCTGGATCGACAAGCAAGTCCCCTTTGTTGTACTAACCCATGGCGACCCCATGATGGATGCTAACCCGGCACATACCATAAAAAAACTGGAAGACCTGGTGGGCGGGTTTGTTATTGGCGGCCTCGCTTCCTCACGGTCGAACCACACCTGCATTGCGGATAAAATCGCCGATGGCGGTTTATGTGGTATTGCCTTTTCACAAGATTTGCAGATTTCCTGCGCCTTATCACAGGGGTGCACGCCCATTGGAAAGACGCACACCATTACCAAATGCCATGATCACACCATTTCTGAAATTGATTCCCAATCGGCGCTGGATGTTTTTGAAAATGATGTGCGCCAAATCGCCATACAAAAAACGAATATTGATCCAGATGCGTTGAGCTCTAAAGACCATGACCAGCTTTCCGAGGATCACGAACAATTGTTTAAAGGCGAGGTTCACGCCGCTTTTCCTGTTCCCGGCAATGATAAAGGTGAATATCTGGTTCGCGATATCATCAGCATTGATGAGGAAAGCCGCTGCATTGATGTAGCCCAGCTGTCCGGGCAAGGTGATCATATTCTATTCGTCCATCGTGATAGCGATAGCGTGAAAACAGATTTATCCCGGACCTTATGCGCCCTGCGGGAACGCGTTTTAAGGGAGCAAGGTGACTTTAATCCCAAAGGCGCATTATATATATCCTGCGTGGCGCGGGCTTTTAATGATTTCAACAATCAGGACAAAGGCGGCGAGTTGGCCCTTGTCAAAGATATTATTGGCGAGGTTCCTTTAACCGGTTTTTATGCCAGCGGTGAAATCAATGGTGGGCGTTTATATGGATATACAGGCATCCTGATATTGTTTCTTTAGGATTGTTAAACGTATTTTGCGTTAAGCCATTGCGTAAGGCCGTGCAAAGCACTACCTTTGTGTGAAGAGTAAGCATATTATCTATATTCGGGAGCGCGCATGACCTTTCTTCGCCAAACATTTCTGTTCTTATTTGTGTTTATTGCCATGGGGATAATCACCACCGCCGCGCAGGCACAGTCAGAAGAACCGCTACCTAAATTGCCCGAACCGATACAGAACCTTGTGAATGAAGGCGCGCAAATTCGGTACCTTGGCCGTGATTACGGCGTCGATGCCTGGATCACCATTAAAAACGGAAAAGAACAGTATTTTTATGTACTGCCCGATCAGAAAGCCTTTTTGATGGGCGTTATGTTCGATAACACCGGCAAACTAGTGACCGTAGATCAAGTGACCCGCCTTAGACAGCAAAACGGCGGTGATAAAATGCTCGACATCCTGACTGAGGACTTCACCTCTGAAGTACAGGCATCAAACAAAGACGGCGAATTTGAATTCAAATCACCATCCGAACAATTATTCCACGACGTTCAAAACAGCAACTGGATACCGCTTGGCAATGCCGGGGCACCAATCATGTATGCCTTTATTGACCCACAATGCCCGCATTGTCATGCCATGCTGGAAGATCTGAAAAAAGACTATATCGATACAGGGCGCGTCCAGATTCGTATTATTCCAATTGGCTTTCGTGAAGAAACGCGGGCGCAATCGGCCTTTCTTCTAGCAGCGCCAAACCCGCAAGAACGCTTGTTTAAATATATGGCCGGCGATGAAGAAGCCCTGCCAGCCCGCAGCGAGATCAATCAACAAGGCGTTCAGCGTAATTTGGCCCTGATGCAATCGTGGAAGTTTAACGTGACCCCCATGGTTGTTTACCGCTCGGTTGCAGGGGATGTGAAGCTGGTTCGCGGCCGCCCGCAAAATATCGAGGCGCTGGTTAATGATTTGGGGAGCCGTCAGTAAAAAATATAAAAAGGTCCTGAACTCGCCCCCCATATTTGCGGGCTTGTTCAGAGCCATAAATTTCCCTTATACTGTTGATAGTATAACACCATGTCATCACATTTTTTAATCGGCACGCCATGAATCAGCGCAACGCATATCTGATACAAATTATTGAGAAAATCGGAACCCCGCTTTTAACGGCCGTACTGCGTAAAAATTCAGGTGAAATCAAAGAAGACGCCCAAAATGTCGCGGGCCTGCTTTCCAAAACAGTGCAATTGAGTATTGATCTTGGCCATATGATAGAAATCGAAAAATCATCGCCGGATGAAATTGAATCGCTGCGGGTGGCTATGGCGGGGCTAGCCGGACCGATGATTGCCAATCATTACGAGCAAAATGCCAAAATACCGGGTGAAAACGAGATTAAAAAACTGACCAGTGCACTGGAAGCCGTCATGACATTTTCTGACAATTTCAGCCCATCAGAAGACCACGTGATCCGCCTGGAAAACATGAAAGCCAACGGGACTCCTGCCGATGCTTTTCAAATCAACATCCAGTATGTACAGGCCTTTGTTCCCATTGCCGATGTTGTCGCCAGCTTTCCCTTCGGCCAACCTGAAAAAAAATTAATGCAGGATGTTGCCGACAGAATTAACAGCAAAGCACGTCAAATTCGCGAAGATGCCTTCGGCGATGCGCTGGATGCGCAGCAGAAAAAACTCTGTGAGCTGGCCTTGGTAAAATCTTTGGCCGATCTCTATGCTTCATGTCATAAAGCCGAGATGGACAAATTAATGGCCATGCAAGACCCCGATGCCGGAGCCCAGCAAAGCGGCCTACAGGCCCTTTGGCAAGATTTCGATACCAGGGCCGAAATTCTGGCCACCCTGGCACAAAATATTGCACCAAACGCTGGCGGCGGGACTATCGCGCCGAAAACTGCACCAGAAGCCGCCCCTGCCACCGTGCAGCAGCCCCCGGCGCAACCGGAACAACCAGCCGCACAACCGGCCGATCAAGGGCAAACCGGCGCCGCCTCCGGTAACCCCATGGCTATGTTTTCCAAGCCGAAAGAAGGGGGTGAAACGCCGCCACCTGCCGCCGCACCGCCACAGCCTCCGCCGCAGCAACAAACGCCCCCGCCCGCGCAGCAGCCCCCAGCGCAACAAGAAAAACCAGCCGCACAACCGGCTGATCATGGGCAAACCGGCGCCGCCTCCGGCAACCCCATGGCCATGTTTGCCAAGCCGAAAGAGGGGGGCGAAACGCCGCCACCTGCCGCCGCACCGCCACAGCAACAGACGCCACCCGCCGCCGCGCCACAGCCTCCGCCGCAGCAGGAACAACCAGCCGCGCAACCGGAAGAGAAAAAACAGGAGAGTGGCAGCCCCATGGCCTTTTTCAAATCACCGCCAAAAGATGAAAATGAAGAATAAATTGCTTGCCTTGGCGTTTGCGCACCCTATAAAATTATTAGCAGTAACAAAGTAACACTAAGGTAACGACGATGGCCGCCAGCAAAATTCTAGCCGCTTGTCTGATGCTTGCATCGCAAACATATTCCATCCCGCCCGCTGTAATGGTCGGCATTTACAAGGCCGAGGGCGGAAAAGTCGGTCAAGAGGTTAAAAATACCAACGGGTCTTATGATTTGGGGCCCATGCAAATCAACACGATCTGGTTGCCTGAATTGGCCGAAAAATGGGGCGTTAGCGAAGATACGGCCAGAAAATGGGTGCGCGATGATGCCTGCACCAATGTTAGTGTTTCCGCCTGGATTTTAGGACAGCATATTAAAGAAACCAAAAGTTTGTCACAGGCCATAGCCTATTACAATTCGCGCACGCCGCGCCATGGCAACAAATATCAAAAACGGGTGATTGATATTATGCGCGATAGTGGATTGGTCAGGTCCCAGCGCTAAAAACCAGTGATTTTTTACGCAAACCGGCCACAAAAATGTAGATTGATATAAATAAACTCAAGTCGTTGCTTGCCTTGACAATATTCTACCTTTAATCTTGATTCGGTATATTGATTCTCTTAGTAATCTATATGTTTATATAATTTAGGATATTACTGCGCATGATACGTTTAGGTTCATTGAATATTTTACTCGCATCCGCCTTATTGCTGACAGCCTGTGAAACAGCAACCGAGGCATTTAGCGGGGACACCCCCCAATTGGTGGCTGCGCCCGATAGCGTGTCTGCCATGCTTGCGGATGCCGCTGACCGCGCTGCCAATTCTTTGGAAACGCTTGCTGCTGTTGAATATGCCCGGTCTCCGGGTGTGGCCGTTTCCAATATTAATGACGCCCCCAGCGAACTTCGTCGTTCCATTACAGTTAACTGGGTTGGCCCGGTTGAGCCCATCACAAAGACATTGGCTGATCGCGCTGGATACAATTTCCTGACAATCGGTCACGTTCCGCCTGTTCCGATTGTGGTTTCTCTGGATATCCAAAATCGCCCTGTCATCGATGTCTTAAGAGATCTGGGCTTACAGCTTGGGTTACGTGCTGACATCAAGGTTGATGCCGAACGCCGCGTTGTTGAAATTCACTATGCTCCATCTACCGGAGTTTCAGGTACTCTATAACAGGTAAAACCAGGAAGATTATATGCGTACGCCCTTTTCAAGATTATGCCTTAACATTGCCTTTGGCGGCATGCTGCTTTTAGGTGGCGCCTCTTTTGCCCACGCGCAAAATTCGAATGAGCAAAATCAAAACGTACCGCCGACCTTGCTGGATATTCAAAATAAAGAACGTTCTCCCGACTTCGCAGGATCCGGCAACAAGGGGCTTCCTTTCGATATTCGTAAGGAAGCCATTCGCGAGGCAGCCTTGTCATTTGGTGCCCGCGCCGGATTGTCGCGCCGTATTTTTCAAATTCGCCAGGAACTGGAATTTCGCGCCCGCTACCTTGATAAGGTCTACGATTTTGGCCGGCTTCTAATTCCCGCGCCATCCGGGCTGTTGATTGAACCGCCGATCATCTCAACCGGCGATAACGCCATGATTATTGAGGCCAGCGGCCAACAAGCAGCGGTATCGGACCGTATTTACAACATCATTGACAATGCGCGCATTGTTTCTGCGCCGCGGACATGGCGCTTCTATCTATACCGCGATTGGGGCGATATCGAGCCACCACCGGATATTCTTTTGCCAGAAAATGATGAAGAACGTAAAATCTGGAAAGAGCTTGTCACTGAAGGGTGGGAATACGGCATTCAACAGGCCAATGATATTTTCGAATCCGATCTGGCCCGTCTTATTGCAGATTTCGAAGGCATGGTGCGTTACCGTCTATTGCTGTCCCAGGGCATGATATCCGCGCCATACGCCTTGCAGGTCGATCGCGGCATCACGGGCGGACCGAATGAAATGCGTATCGGTGACCGCGCCATTGAAATCACCGGCGTACCTCAATTAATTACAGGATCCGAACAATGGCAACCCGCAAGCCGATAAGCCTTGTTAAGGCTGAGGATTCTCAGGCGCAGACCTGGCCTGACGAACCCAATCGCTTTGTAGAAGACTACGTCGACCCACTGATCCTGTGGTGCGTCAAGCAAGGGTCGTCGGATATTTCCATTCAATCCGATCGTCCCGTTTACAATGAAATTCATGGTGTATTATACCCGGCAACATTCCGCAAACTTGATGCCGCGGATATGGCTGTGTTCCTGACTAAAATTTACGGGCCGGAAGCCATGGCGCGTCTTGCATCGGGGCGCGACCTGGATGTGTCGTACGAGATCAGGCCTGACCGCTATTCCCGCATACGTTTCCGCGTTAACATTACCGCCATTTTATCCCGGGGCCGTGACGCCGCGCAGATCACCATGCGTGTTTTGCCGAGCGAGCCGCCCACGATGAAAGATTTGAGCATTGAAACGGAAATCACCGATAACTGGTCACCGCGTCAGGGCATTGTCATTATTACCGGCCCGACAGGCTCCGGTAAATCAACCTTGTTGGCCGCCGGTAACCGCATGTTACTGGAACGCCCACGCGGATGCGGCAAGATGCTGACTTATGAAGCACCGATTGAATACACTTATGACACAATCAACAGCCCTCGGTCATTGGTATCGCAAAGTGAAATTCCACGTCACTTACCCGATTTTGCCTCGGGGGTTCGCAATGCCTTGCGGCGTAAACCTGAAATTATTCTGGTTGGAGAATCCCGCGACAAAGAAACGATTAACGCCGCCATTGAGGCCGCGCAAACAGGCCATGCCGTCTATACAACAACCCATACAATGGGCGTTGCCTCAACCGTGCAACGTATGATTTCCGTTTATGATATGGAAGAACGCGAAGAACGCGCCATTGCCCTGATGGAAAGTTTACGGATGATTGTCACCCAGGCCCTGGTCCCCAGAGAAGGCGGGGGCCGTATAGGCGTACGGGAATGGATGAAATTCCCCGATGAGGTACGCGAAAAATTAATGGATATGAGCTTCACGAAATGGCCCAATGAAATCCAGCGCATGCTTAATCAATATGGCCGTTCAATGGAACGATCTGCTGAAATCGTCTATGAAGAAGGCAAAATTGATCGCATTCATTATCTTTATCTGGCTTCCAGCACAGGAGCATAAGCCCACGCCCGGTCTTTATTTTATATTAAGGCATTATTGATTATAATATTATTTCTGTAACCGAATTTTATAACCACGCTTACAAAGGGGTAAAAATGGCAAAAGAAGTCCAGAATATGCAGGATCAGCTGAATTGGCACTGGCGCAATAACATGCGTACCGTGCGTTTCTTTGCGCTGGATGCCCGTGCCTCACTGTGCTTTATGGTGCTTCTGGTTTATGCGCGGACATCGACCATAATTCTTACTTGTATTGTTACCGCCATCTTTTACATGCTGGAGAAAAAAGGACTGACTTTTCCTTCAGCGCTACGCGCTCTGCGCCTTTGGTTTGTCGGCCCCAACAGACCGGGCTACGCTTCTGTGCAGCGCAAACGCCTCATTGATCGCGGATAAAACCGAACCATCAAAGCCAGGCATCCGCCCACCCTAAATTTATGGCTAATATTTCCTTGTAATTTTTGAACAAGGTATTTAATGTACCCCGATTAATGTTCATGAATTCAAGGGGATCATAATATGCTCAACAAGGCCTATTATTCAAAAATTCTATTACTGGCTGCATCAGTCGGCACCATTACCATTGCAGGGCCTGCGCCAACCCTGGCCGGATTCGAATGGATACCCAGTAAAAAACAGGCCCCCGCGCGCAGTGAGTCCCCTATGCAAGTGCAGCAGGCCCCCATTCCGACAGTCGCAGATGAACAGCTGTCTCCGCCTACCCCTGCGCACCCCAATGAAATTATTCAAGTGGCCCCGCAGAAGCCGGCCGAACAGGCCCCCGCTGCTCTGGTAGATGATCAAACCATCATGACACCATCCCCGTTTGATCCGGCGCCAAAAGCGCAAGCGCAGCCACAGCAACAAGCGCAGCCGATGCCGATTCCAGACACCAATTATATTCAAACAAAGTCTGCAAAATCTGCCCCGGCCACATCTGATGCGCCAAAGCAGACCATCCAAAGAATTGATTTCACCAACAAGACAGCCGCAGACGAGAATAAAAAAATAGAAAGTCTTGAAATTAAAAACCTTAAGGCTTCAGAAGAAGTTATTGACCCTGTAATGGCACAAAAAGGTGAGGAAAATACCGCCGACAAAATTGAAAATGCGCCAGCAAAAGTGGCGCAGGATTCAGAACAAGTGGAGACCACAAAGTCGGATCACATGGCCGCGCCAGTAGCCCCGGCGGCGGACACTAACCGTCCGTTATCGCTCTCTGCCTACCCGGATACCCCGGAAAAACCGAAATTAACCAAAAACGATTCCGCCACACAAACCCCCGACGCCTTTAGTCAAGCCATTGGCTTTGGTAAAGATGTGCCCTTGGCGCTGGCCGTACAACAAATCGTTCCATCTGAATATGCTTATTCTTTTGCCAAAAGCGTAAATCCCGGCGCCCGCGTTTCCTGGACTGGCGGTGAAGAATGGAATACGGTTTTGTTAAAGGCTTTGGAATCGATCGGCCTTAGCATTCGCATTACAGATAAAACCGTCATGATTATCCAAAAAGAGAGAGAGGCCGTTTCAACATCGGCCCCGATTCAGGATAATGCGGAAACTTTGGACATGAATATCCAAAGCATTGAACCAGCCGCCGGTGTAGAGCAGCCTGCCCCGACATCACAAGAGAAATTTGACAGTCTGAAGCCCGTCAGCCTGAGCCCTCAAGGCGCATCAGAACCAAAAACCGGCAAGCGCATCGTGATCCGTGACCCGGGTGAAACAGCATCTGAGCAGCCCGGCACCAGTAAATCTGCGCTGATGCAGCCCATCACAGACAAAACGGCCACTGAAAGCCTGAGTTTATCAAATTTTAATGTCAAACCTTTGGCCAATGAACAGGCCGAAGCTGTCACAAAAACCATGTGGGAAGCGCAAAAAGGCGATAGTTTAAAAAAAGTAATCCATCAATGGGCCAAAACCGCTAATGTTGATATAGTTTGGGAAGCCTCGCATGATTTCACCTTGAGTGAAAATTTCAGCTCCTCAGAATCACTGGATGTGGCCTTGCAGAATTTAATACAGAGCGCTATTTCACATGACAATGCCCCATCTTTCCGTGTTCTGAACACCAACAAACAATCGGGGCAAATGGCATTGATCATTATTCAAGATCCACAACCAATGACAGAGCAACGGGCAGGCGCGGCAGGCTAACACCTGTTACGATTAGCCGGCCTGTATGAACCGGGGACCATTTCACCGCCGCGGCCCCCGTATAGTTTTCTAGATAAAGTTAACCAAACTCATTTCCGTCATCATCGCCGTAATGCGATACGATGCATCCAGTGAGGTCTGAACAGACGTCAACTTCACGGCGACCTCATTTATATCAACATCTTCAACGTCGGATATAATACTTTTTGCGATCTCCTGCTGTTGCCGGTTGGTGTTGGCGGCATCATCCAGACGGACGCGCGCCAGCTCCAGATTTTGTATCTCTTTATCAATATTTTTTAGCGCCCCAGTGATCATGGATTCCACGGCGTTAAAAACCTCGAAAAACGCATTTCTTTGTTCATCCAGTGTGGCGCCAGGCGCCCCTTCTTCGATCGGGGCATCCCCGAAGGTATAAGGCTCGGCATAGACATCGGCAATCGGCGGCAAATTTTCACTTTTTAAAAATGAGACCGCCACCAATACGTCGCGAAAACCCTGATTATTGGCCAGTGACGTGTAATCAACTTCTGAATTGGCATCAATGCGGGCATAAACATTGCCTGCGCCGCCGGATGTCATGGTCGGATTATACCCGACAATCGTATCGGTAAAGGCATCCGGGTTGGTAATGGTTGCGACGCGCTCACGCATATCCGCAATGAAATCGGCCGTTGTGATATTACTCGGGCTAGCCTCATTTTTCCAATTTGCAATAGATGTTTCCATCGTTGCCGTTAACGTGGCCGTGCTGACCAAGGGCTTGTTCAAGGTATCGGATCCGGAAAATAAATAACGGTCTTCTTCCTGCCGGTTAATCAGGTCAATCAAGAATCCTTCAATGTTATTGGCATAATTTGCCATGGTTTGGAAATCAATATCCATCTCACCGCTGCTATACCCGATTGGGGTCGTTTCGGTTACGGTTGGGGTTAAGGGGTCATCCTGGCGGATAAAATCACCCTCTTGGTGTGCGGATTCTTCGGAAAAATTGAGCAGGAAATCCCGCAACTTTTCGGTCTGCACCCGAAATTCCCTAAGCGCCGTCAAAGATTGTTCAATCCGGTTATCGGCCAGGTCAATATTGGTTTTGTAAACCTCCAGCGACTGAAAGCTGGCCCGGGCCCGCTTGGACGTGAGTAACTCACTCCCCAGACCCGAAAATTTATCCGTTTTCTTTCCGCTGCTAAGTTGATAGCTCAATAAATCAAAATTCCCTTGCTGGGATTTCAATCTTTCAATTTGATCGAGAGCCTGCCCTAAAGTTGATATACCTGTCATTTTTATGCTCCTGCAAAATAATTATTTTTAAAACGCATTTAAAAGCTCCTGAAACATCTCATCCACCGCGTTCACCACCCGCGCCGATGCCGAAAACGCCGTTTGATAAATCATCAGATTCGATAATTCCTCATCCAGATTAACGCCGCTTTCATTCATAAATTGTGTCTGCAAAATATCACGCAGCGATTCTTCATCGGCCTTGGCGTTATTAATCGAGGTAATAGTCGAGGCGTGCTGGTTTACCATTTTCTGCGAGAAATCAATCAATCTATTGGATCCGATAATATCGGTAGAAATATCGGCATTCGGCCCCAGAAAATTAGTTCGAAAAGCCGTTGTATTGGTATTGGACGCGCTGATCTGGGAACCGTAATTCACATTTTGAATGGCCGATGAATTACTAACAACACCGCCGCTAATGGTGTATGTTCCAAACAAGGCCGAGGCAATATTTACGCCATCATCAATCGAGGCCCGTGTACCGGGCGCCACCGTATCGGCATAATTTGCCCCGCTGGTTGTGAACGGGCCGCCAATAATTTCAATATCACCGCCAAAGCTCTGATTAATAAAACTGTCGTCATCGCCGGCGCGCATGCGCAAATTACCGTCGGCGTCGATATTGGCCGCCAAATTCGGAATGGCCTGTAATTGATTCAGCAAATCTGTCACCGTATCACCCGGCTGGATTGTGACGCGCACCGCATCCGCATTCCCAACTTTCACATCAAAATACGGGTCATTCGCAGCCGTTGTCGTGCCTTCCTGAAAACCAAGATAATCCAGCCCGGTTTGCCCCATACCATTGGGCCCGGACGCATCAATGGTAATATCGGCATTCGCGGCAAGCGCAATCTGGCCGCTGGCCGTCACACTGGCCTGTGGCGCAAGCCTGGCATCAGGCGCGGCCAAGGCGATTTGCGCATTAATATAATCCCGTATTTCCTGCGCGGCTGGCTGACCGGTAGAGGCGGCATCAACCGCGCTTAAATCCACCGTAATCGTGACCGGTGCGGCCGCGGGAACCAGGGCGGGCTGATCAAATGTAATCGTAAACTGATCGTTCGGGTCATTTAAGTCACCCCCAGCAGAGGCTACCAAAACATCAATAGAGCTGTTACCACCGGGGCCATCGGGGTCATCAATCACATTGGCGCCGGTAGAACGGCCAGCAACAACGCTATTGCTGGTATATAATCCAAGCCAGCTTTGTAAATCATTACCCCCGGTATTTAACAAATCAACCTGGGTGGCATTTGTGGAATCAGTATTATAGGCTTCCTGATAATTCACGCCCCCGAATGTATATTCAATGACGCGGCGAATCACCTCATTAGAACCGCTATCAACCGTGGCGCCATATGTTCCGCGCTGAATTAGACTATTATCGGCCACAATGGCTTCATTCACCTGAATACCCAATGAGAACCCGACATATTCAACCGCAACAGGCGGAGGCCCCACATCAGGCGGGGTATCAGCCGGAATATTACCGGCTTCATCGGTAAACAGCTTTAGGCCCTGCGCCTCAAAACGCAAGGCCATTTTATGGGCCAATTCATCAATCTGGGCCATCTGCATCGGGAAATCGGTATCACGGAGCTCTAGCAAACCGCCAAGTTTTCCGCCCAGATTTGTTTCTGTTACATTAATCGCCTGATTGGACGTGGTCGGATCCCCGGAAAATTGTTTGTCCACCACATAAATACCGGCCGCCGAATCAGGATAATAAGATTGCGGCCCCAGCGGCGTCGGGTCGAATATCACTTTCTTGGCCTGTGTATTGGCCAGTTCAACGCCTTGTGATGTTTGCACAACCAAAACACCATCACCCCGTTTAAAAAAGCTGATATCCATCAAACCGGCCAGCTCCTTTATGGCAACATCACGTTGATCCTCGGCCGCGGCGGTTGAACGGTTTATATTTTTATTGTCCTGAATCGTGTCATTCAGGTCGGCAATTTGTACCAGCAACTGATTAACACGATCAACCGAGACTTTCATTTCATCTTGCGCATCATTGCGGGAAGTCATGATCAATTCACCCAACTGATTGATCTTATTGGCTGTTTTTTGCGCTTCTTGCACGGTTTGGGACAGCAAAAATGCATCTTCGGGCAAATCGGATAAAGATGAAAAACTGTCACGCAAGCGGGAAATTTCTGCCGCTACGGATAATTCATCCTCTGGCGCGCCATGAAATTGTTCAATCCGGCCCAAATATTCGGATTTCACATCAAGAGCGCCAACAGCGCTCACTTGCGTCCATAAATCACGCTCCAGATTCAAATCAACATTACGGACAATCGTTGTGCCCAATACACCAACAGTCACGCCATTGATGGATTGCGATTCTTGCGACATGGTTTTGCGTGTAAAGCCTGTCGTATTCACATTCGAGACATTATTCGAAATCACAGAAATCTGCTGCTGCGATACGCGCAGACCTGAAAGAGCGGAATCGAGGCTGGAAAGTCCCATAATTTATCCTGTGCTTGTTATTATTCGTTTCAACGGCTTTAATAGCCTTCGAAATCATCTATGCAAACACAATGCCAATTGGCACTTTAGGCCCCTTATAGGATAGGCAGTGATATAAAAATCAAAAAAATAAACCGGGAAAACGGGTGTCCGGCAATAATGGCCCTTGTTAAGGGGCGCCGGTCGGGTTCAATGGTTTTGGCGCATTTGACAGGGATAAGATGCGCACATTAACCTCAGCAACATGTTTGGCCAGCGCCTCTTCCACCAGCATGGAGGTTAACATTTCCTGACGTAACAAACTTTCAAACCGGTCACGGCCATGCATCAGTTTAAAAGATTCCAATGTTGCATTGATACGATCAACATTGGCCGGTTTATCATAGAGGGCCGTATAAAAGTTGGGGTTTTGGTATAATTTCTTTGTTAAGAAATCCATCTGCGCATAATAGCTGGGGTTATCGCCCAGCATTTCATCAATTTCGGCATTGGTAAGATTAAAATCATTTTGCAACAGGGCCTTCATATAAGCCTGTCCGGTTAATGATGCGGGCGCACTGGCATCGGGAATGGTATCGTCACTTCGGCTTTTCATACCAACAATCGTCGCAAAACTATTATGCGCAACATTGTATTTACTGGTAAGGCTTCGTGTACTGAAAAACAATCGATAACTTTTTTCAAAGGCATCGTTATATTTATCAGCGGCAGGAAGGTTTTCCACCTTCGGCCAATACAGGTTCTTGGCCAAAGCAATGATATCCTCTTCTTTTTCTGTAAATTGATCATCCAGATAATCTACATCCAGCGTTAATGGCCGGTAAAACGTACTGAAATAATCAATATCTTTATTATATCGGTTGCGTTGCGCCGGCGTTCCCGACGGGCTGGGGTTGGTGGTTGTATCATTTGATACACCGCGACACATCTCCCATAGTGATCCGTTATTATCATTTGGATCACAATATACCGACTTAAATCGCGCCAATCTGGACACGGTTTCGGTCCCGTACCCTTCGGAGGAGCTCATATTTTCCTGATAGTTATAATAATCAATCAATACTTTATCCAGCGCCTGTTTATTGTATTCGCCGCGCTCTTCTGTTTCAGAAATACTCCGCACATAAGATCCAAAGCGGCACATTTGCTCGCTGGGCTGATAATCCTTGTTGGCTTCTGCCCTTAGGCGCTCAATATCCCTTTGTGCTTCCATCTGCTCTTTTGCATCTAAAAAACTGCCGATTATTTCCATTTGCTGCATCATGACAGCCGAAAGCTGACTTGTCATCGCCAACATAGGCTGAACCAGATTGAAAATAATAGTGCCGGGGCCGGTGCCTTCGACATGGCTTTGCATACGCGCCTGGTCACAGGTGCTCACATAGAACACAGAATCCCCATCCGTGGAACTGGTTGGCCTGCTACAGTTATAAAAATGAATAACCGGGTCATAAATATCGACCATAAAACTTGTGGGGCCACCCCCCAACCCGATCACCACTTCCAACATCGACGGATTCTGCATTCCATCCAATGTAAAGCCCTGAAAGGCCAATTTAACTGTTTCTCCGCCCTGATCTTTTGAACGTGATGCAAAAATGGTATCGGAAAACAACCCGGCCCAATCGGTCTTTACCGTTTCATTGCGGCCTTTATCCTGAATAAAAACATCACTGAAGGTCTCAAAACCTTTTCCCTGGATATTAAAACGGCCCGTGTTTTCATTTTTGGTGATATGGAGACTGGCTCTGTTATTCTCCGGCCCAAAAAACAAATCATACGATTCATAATAATCACGCATTTCCGGTAGCAAGGCCGTCCCATCCGCACCGATATCGACTGTGCCGGTCATGTATTTCTTTAAGTTCTGATCCGGGTAATGATCTCTAAAGGCTTCGCTATACGCAATTTTATACTGAATGGCGCTGCCTGGCGTTAGCCCCTTGACGCTGGTCAGATAGAATGGGCGCCCCTCTTCCTGCCCGGGCGCATCATCCAGTAATCGGGAACCAGCATAGCCCCCGATACCGATTACAATCGTTAGCGCAATGAAAGCCAATACTATTTTCAGCCTGAAGAAATTCACCTATTCAAACCCTTTTACCATGTCACACATATATGCATTTTAATATTCGCCTTATTCACCATTACGGGGCCACAATTTCACCTGATGCATCAATCGCATTCAGCTGATTTTCAACTTTATCCTGTAAATCCATTACCGCCAGCTCTAATAAAACCGAAAGTGACGCTTCGCTGCGCAAGTAACTTTCCAGCATATCAAATTTCTGCATTAATCCGATGGCTTGCAAAGCAACGCCTTTTCTTAATACATTGGCCGGTTTATCAATCAAGTTGGTGTAAAATTTTGGATTTTGTGGCCATTTTTTTGTCATGACCCCCATTTGTGCGTAATAACTGGGATCAGTGCCCAACAGCTCCAGAATTTCGGCCTGGGCGGCGGCGGCATTGGTCGGGTCCGCCGGGTCAACGATACCCAAATCCTGCAACATCGCGATCAAATAATCACGCGATCCGGCTGTTCCGGTTGACTTCATACCCACAATGGCATCAAAAGAGGCCTGCGCCACCGAGCGCTTCGCGACCAAAGAACGCACATCCATATAAGCCTTTTGAATATCGGTCAGCCCCGCCTTGATGCTGCCGTCACTGGGCGGCGCCAAATCTGCCGCGGCCGGGCGGACAAAAACATCATGGGCGTATAAATTACTGGCCAGCGCAAAGACGTGGCGCTCATCCTGCGTGAGGGTATTATCTGTCAGGTCAACATCCACCGTCCAGGGAAAATCAACCGTGCGCGTATAATCAATATCCATATTGAACCGCTGGCGCAGCAAGGCCGAATCCGGAGACGGGCCGACTGGCGGCATCATCCCGCGGCACATTTGCCACAACCCGTTATTATGATCACGCGGGTTACAATAGACCCCTTTAAATTGAAGCAAGCGCCCCTCTTTATCCAAACCGGGGCCATACATCGCACTGGTATTGGGCGTACCCAACTGACGGCCGATTGAACGCTGCCCTAACACTACGGCAGCAATTTCACCGCGCCGCTCCGATGCCGCAAGACTTTTCACCGCACTCCCAAATTCACACATGCCGACACTGGGGTGATAATCCTTGTGCGCCCGCGCCTGCAGTTTTTGCAATAGACGTTGCGTTTCCATTTGGTGTTTTGCATCCAGAAAAGACCCAAAAATCTGGACCTGTGACATTGCCACAACCGTCAATTGTTCGGCCATAAGCATCATGGCCGGCAAAATATTGTCTTCAAACAGAACGGAAATCATCCAGGTTTCCAACGCATTGAATTCCGCATCCAGCTGATTATTAACCACACTGACCGTGGAAGACGGGCCAGAAAACCATTGCGGGGTATCAACGGCCAGAATCACGCTATCGTAACAACGGCAACATTGCGCTTTAGCCCCGCTGATACCCGAGACCATGAACAAAGCCGTCATAAAAATAATGGCGCAATTTTTATATTTCATTATCTTTCCAAACATTTGCTTGCCTCGTTATTCTCCTAAATACACAAAATTTCTAAATTCTTCTTCTTTATCATCTTCCAGATATGAAGACAGCAAAACCGACAACAACATTTCATGCCGTAATTCACTTTCATAAATAGCACGGTCCAGCATCAGCTCAATCGCATTAACCGCGGCCTGCTTACGTTTCACGTTCATCGGCTTATCAAGAAGGTCGGTAAAAAAGTCCGTATTTTGGAACATTTTCTTACCCACCGCCTCTAACTGGGCATAGTAACTTGGATTTTCACCAAAGATCTCTTCTATCTCCGTTACATTCATTCCCAGATCCCGCACCAATGCGTGGAAAAACGGCGGCGAATTTCCACCGGCGCTACCGACAGCTTTCATCGCCACCAATGCGTTGAACGAATTTTGCGCCACATTTCTTTTTGCAATCACAGACCGAAGTTGCAGATAAAGATGCTGCACGCTGCTTCGGCTCATAAATCTAATCATACCCGGCGGCGGCTCATGACCATATAAATTCTTGGCCAGTGAAATAACATCTGCCTCGTCCTCCGTGAAATTATTGTCATTGAAATTCACATCCAGATAACGGGAAACACCAAGCACGCGCCCAAAATCAATATCCTTGTTCATACGCTCTGCATTGGCCGCCCCAGTGCCACAGACATCGACAAGACCGCTGGTTCCACCGCGCCAATTGTTATCGCGGGGGTCACAATACTGCGTCACAAACATATCCCAGCGCGCGCGCCAATCCTTTGACCCATCACCGCTTACGGCTGAATTATTGCTATTGCCCAGATTGCGGCTCAGACCGATCTGATTAAGCGAGGCCTGATTGGCCATCGCCAGACTTTCCGAACTGGATAGACTGCGAACATTTGTCCCGAAATAACAAAAACTGTCACTGGGCTGGTAATCCTTGGCCGCCTCATTTTGTAACTCATTGAACAACAGCTGGGTTTCCAGCTGTAATTTCGCGTCATAGAATTCCCCGACAATCATCATCTGATACATGGCCACATTCGACATCTGCTCGGCCATCAACATCAACGTTTTCGGCCACAGATTAAAAATGTAATCACGCACAAACCATTCACGGTGCAGGTGAAATTGTTCCCGCATATGACGCAGTATATCGGTTTCGCCATCTTCATGGTTTTGAACAACGTTAAATGGTGCCAAACCATTTGTTTTTGCCAAAAATGTATCAATACAGTTGCAGGTGCCAATGCCCGATAGATCCTGCGCAATATGGGGCGGCGAGCCACAATAATCAAACAAAGAACCATGGGCCATACCGGACACAGAATACCCGGCCAATGCAAACGCGGCAAAACAGACGCAAACTATATTTTGCACCACTTTGTTGTGAAGATATGGCTTGAACTTACTTAACACCGCCATCACCTGTTCGTTGCCGTTATGGATTCAAATACTGATTCAACCTCATCATAGGTTTTTTCCAGCTTTGCCGAAAGCAAGACCGATATCAGCATTTCTTTTCTTAACCGACTTTCATACATTTCCCGTTCAACCATCAAATCAATGGCGCGCATGGCAACCGATGTTCTGCCGACATTTTCCGGTTTATCGTATAAATTGGCATAAAAGCTCTGGTCCTGATACACACGCTTGGCCAAAATCTCCAGCTGCGCAAGATAACTTGGATTTTCACCGATAAGCTCTTCTATCTCCAATGGATCGGTCAGCCCCAAATTGTGTAAAATTGCGGCCATATATTCTGTTGTATTATTCGCCCCGGGGGCGGGCCCCGAAGATGTCCCTGACGACTTCAAGCCCACAATGGTATTAAAGGAATTCTGGGCAACATTGCGTTTTGCGGCCACGGCCCGCTGGTCATAGAAAAATTCCTGCACGCTTTTACGGGTCAGAAACGGTGTGGAATTACTAGGCGCTTTATGGCCATAAATATTTCGCGAAAGAGCAATAATGTCATGTTCATCATCTGTGGAAACCCCATCGGTAAAATCAACATCAATCGTCCGCGGATAATCGACAAAACGGCCATATTGCACATCGGCATTGGCACGCGCACTGCTTTTACTGGTTGCACAAGCCGGTTGCAGACCCGAAATCGTTGGATTGGCAGGGGCCCAGTTATTATTAAACACCTGACAATTATTGGCGACGAAATAATTCCAACGGGCGCGGGCATCGTTACCGCCTGCGCTCCCCTGGCTGCTTTCACCCATAAGGCGATTCATTGACGCCTTGTTTAAGGCCATCTTGTTATAAATACCCTTGTTCTGGGATGCCGATAGGCTACGAATATTAGTGCCAAAGTAACAGAATGTATCGCTTGGCTGGTAATCCTTGATTGCCTGGACCTGCAATTCCTGAAATAAACGCTGCGTGTCCAGTTGTATTTTTGCATCCATGAGCGCGCCCACCGCAAACATTTGATACATGCCGACGGCCGATAATTGCTCGGTCATCATCATCATGGCGCGCAAGACATTATCGGTAAAAAACGTTTCAATCAGCCAGTCTCTATACTGGCCGAAACGGTTGGACATATGGCCGGCCATTAAACTTTCACCGGCGCTATGGTTCCCCAAAACCGTCAAAATGGATAAAATACAATCAGGTGGCTGGCATTCCACACAATCGGCACGTGCGGGCCGCGGCTGCGTGCCAAAGACCAGAATCAGCGCAGCAACACAAATAACGTGCCTGACAGAAATACACCTGAGATTGATAATATTTTTTTTCGACATATCCAAAATTTACGCTGCTCTACCGTATATTAATACTATCATAAAGAGTTTTAAAAGACACATTTGATTATCAATCTCATGCAAAAAAACAAATACCCACTTGTTAAGTGGGCTATATTAGCCCAATATATACGTGTAAATATCACCCATTATATTTAATTATGAATTGACGAACATGGCAGAAAAGAAAATCAAAATCGCATCAAACAAGGATCAGAGCGCGGCTGAACCAGCCCCGGCAAAGGACAAGGCTGATGAAGTCAGCGGATTGGGGAATGTCGTTATCCGTAACGAATTTTACCGCGACGGCTATCGCAATCTATTGCGCCTGGCTGTTTTACAATCCCTTATTATTCTTGGTCTTGTTGGCGGCATGTATTTCGTTATTCAGGTGCACCAGCCGGAAAACCGGTATTTCGCGACCACAGAAGATGGGCGTCTGGTGCCCATGGTTGCCTTGAGCGAGCCAAACCTGAGCACGCCGGCCCTGATGTCATGGGTTGCGCAAGCCGCAACAGAAGTTATGACCTTTGGTTTCAATGATTACAGACGGCGCCTGCAAGAAGCCTCACGTAATTTCACACGCCGCGGGTGGGAGAGTTTTACCTCGGCCTTGCAACGATCGCGGATCATTGAGATGGTGGAGGCCAATCAACAAGTGGTCACCGCCGCGCCGCAAGGTGCACCGGTCCTTGAATCAGAAGGGCAGGTTGCCGGGCGATACCAATGGGTTGTTCAGGTTCCCCTGATTGTTACGTTCCAATCTGGCTCCAGAACCAAAAATGACAGTATGTTGATTTCCGTTGTTGTCGTTCGCGTGCCTCGATTAGAGACTCCAAACGGTGTTGGTATCGAGCAGTGGATTGCATCACCACGTTAATGCCACGGGCCAAGCCGGCCTGTGGGTTTTTTTATTTTTTATCAACATTGTCTGATGACAGGGGCAAAAAGACAGTTTATCCTATTCGCAATGTTATTTTTACAAATAGATTATTATAAATGACTCAAGTTACTGGATTCTCATCACTACGCCTTCCGCTTATTTTAAGCGCTGCTTTTTTGCTAAACGGCTTCGCTTCGCCATCTTGGGCGCAAGAGGCTGTGCCCAACCTTGATAGCCTAGGGTCGGCTGTGCAGGGCGCCAATAGCGGCGATGATATGCCGCCGGGCCCCGAAGGTGACATGTGGGACCTCAATGAAGGCGGTTTTAATTTCGAAAAAACGCCGCAACAACTGGAGGAGGAAATCCGGTCTCAGGCGTTTGATGCGGCCCTGAAGGGGTTGCTTCCGTTGCGCCCTGAAGAAATTCGCCGCCTGCTGGAACGGTTCGACCGGACACAGGAATCTGTTGAAACGCCTATTTATCCGCCTGCAAAACCCTTGAGCGTGGTTGAAACGCTATCCATGGACCCCGGCATGCCGCCGACAAAAATCAAAACGGCCATGGGCATCATTACCACCATCAACTTCATTGATGTAACAGGCAGGCCCTGGCCCGTAGAAAACATTTCATGGGCCGGTGACTTCGAAGTTATGGACAGTAATGTCGAGGATGATCGTTACACCAACATTATCCGCATAACACCACGAACAGAATATGCGCGCGGTAACATGTCCATTAACATGGTGGATCTAGATACCCCCATTATCATTACACTGGGCACCGACAAGGATGAGGTGCATTACAGATTTGATGCAACAGTGCCCGAAAATGGGCCTTTTGCAGAGGTTGCCATTATTGATCGCGGCATCAGTCTTTCTGCAGGCCGGGCCGATTTATCCGGCTTGCTTCAAGGGGTTGTTCCAAGTTCGGCCAATAGATTAAATGTAAATGGCGTAGATGGCCGCACAAGCGCCTATAGCTACAATGGCATGACCTATTTGCGAACCCCGCTCACCCTATTATCACCCGGCTGGAGTAATTCAGTTACATCTGCGGATGGCATGAGGGTTTATGAAATGCAGAGCACGCCTGTTGTACTTTTGTCTGACAAGGGGAAAATGGTGCGTGCACAGATTTCTGACCGTGAGGAATTATTAAATGAATGATGATCTGGATAATCAGGATTTTGACGACGACGCCTTCGATGAATTCGATGAAGGTGATGATGGTGGTGGCACACTGGGCGATCTGGTGCAGTCAAACCCGCTTGTTAAAATCGGCGTTATATTTGGCGCTGCGGCCCTAATATTTGGGACTATCATTCTTTTTGGCGGTGAAAAGGAAAAAGAATCATTTTCTAATGTCGGGGCTGCCCCTGACATGACTGTTGCCCCCGGAACCGAAGCCGCATCACCAGCCTATGTTGATGCCATTCAGGAAGTAAACCAACGCGAATTGGAAGATGCGCGCCGCACAGGCGAAAGTGCCATTCCTATTCCGATTGAGCCTCCGGTCGGCCGTATCGAGGTGGTTGATGAAACCGTGGAGGAAGAAGATCCGTTGCAACGCTGGCGCCGCCTGCAGGATGAACGCCTGCAGCGTGAGATTGAGACTCGTCAGGTTATCGAACCAACAGCATTGCCGGAAGATAATTCCCACGCCGAAGCTGTAAGTGCAATGGCAGAGGCCATGCAGACACAGATGCAATCCGTTTTGGAGCGTCAGGGCGGGTATGTTCTGGAACAAAAACAACTTACTGATCCTGAATTTCGTGAAAAACGGGCCGAAAAAGAAGCTGAAAAGATGGCTGCTGCGGCTGAAGAGGACGAAGATTATGATGAAGAAGAGCCGGAAATTGTTGTTGTTCCGGCCGGCGAAATTGCTTACGCGCAGATTATAACCGAAGCCAATTCCGATATTCCTGGTCCTGTTTTAGGGCAAATCGTTTCCGGGCCTTTATCCGGTAGTCGTATTTTGGGCGATTTCTCGGTCGAAAATGATTTAATCAGCCTGAAATTTGATACTGTTGTGGTGGACGGCATCTCTTATGATATCAACACCATTGCCCTTGATCCCGCAACAACATTGCCAGGCATGGCAACAGATGTGGATCATCGCTATTTGCAGCGCGTTATCCTGCCAACAGCGGCAGCCTTCATTGAAGGGGCGGCAGAGGCCGTTGCCGAAACAGGGCGCACAAGCGTTGATGTCAACGGTGAAGTTGTGGCAACAGAAACAGAAGAAACAGATCTGAAAGAACAGATTGCCACAGGTATTGAAGAGGCCGGTGCGCAAATCGGTGATATTATCGACGAAATGAACGAAGATATTGAGCCTCTGGTTATCATAGAGGCCGGAACCCCAATGGGTCTGTTGTTTATTGAGCCAATGACACGGCCAATGAATGAAAATGACTATTAAGCATTACTATACAATCAAACACATATAAAACAGACGGTGATCACCATGCAGGATGACAAAATCAACAACGATGATTTCGAAGATATTGACTTCGACGACCTTGATGATGAATTTGATGATGAATTTGATGATCTGCCCGAAGATGATCTGCCAGTTGAAGACGAGGAAGATCTGGTGCCTGAAGACGGGCTTGATGACGATTTTGACGGCGATGACTTTGCTGAAGATGACGATTGGGGTGATGCAGATCTTGATGCCGCAGAAGATGATGGCTCGAATAATAAGAAGACAAAGGGCGGTAAAAGCTCATCAAAAATGATTTTGCCTTTATTAGCAGGCGTTGCCCTTATCGGTGGGGGCGGTTTTTATGTCACGCAGATGCAAAACAATGCGGCCCCCACGAATTTTAACACGCAAAACACTGCCGCCCCCGATGGTGCGCCCGGCGTGGACATGGATATAACCGAGGACACTTTGCCCATGCCATCCCCGATGTCGGCCCCGGTTGATGACGAATTTGCAGCGCAAGACGCGCTATCGGAGCCGCCAAGTCTGGCAGATATTGAAAATCGCGATATGGGCGATATGACTACGGATAATAATACCGCCGCGGCGGATGATATGACCCCGCTTGGATCTGATAACACGGATGCCGCCCCTCAGCAGCAGGCCGGGACGTTTGGTGATGATGGCGTTCTAACGCCAATGCCCGGGCTGGCCTCTATTGAAGCAGAACCGGCCATGCCGCTTGAATCTCTAGGGCTAGAGGAAGACGCTGACACAGCGCTTACTGAAGAAGCCGGTGAAGACACTTTACCAGTGGCGCAAGACGCGCTGTCGGAGCCGCCAAGTCTGGCAGATATTGAAAATCGCGATATGGCGAGCGATGATGCTCCTGCGGCAATGGACGATTCCGAATTTGCGCTGGGCCTCGATGATGCGTCCGATACGCAGCCAGCCCAATACGGGGCCGCAGAAACCGCGCCGGAACAAATTGGAACTGTCGCCAATACTGTAGATGTTTCAGAATATGAACAAAAAATTTCTACGCTGGAACGCAATCTAAATGCAAAAACGGAAACAATTTCATCACTCAATTCAGAAATTGCGGCCCTGAAAAAATCCTTGGCCCAGCAAGAGAAGAAATTAAGTGAAACGCAAGAGACCATTGCCTCGTTGAAAAAACAGCAAATGGCGTCTCCCGCGCCCGCCCCTAAGGCCGCCCCAAAACCGGCCCCGGCTCAAGCGCCTGCGGTACAAAAAGCCGCTCCATCCCAATCTGCTCAAGCGGCCACACCACCGCCAAAACCGGCAATCGCTGTAGAGGAGATCAAGCCAAAATGGGAGCTGAAATCAGCCCAACCTGGCCGCGCCTATGTTGGTATTATCGGGGCGCGCGATACGCAGGTTGTGGAAGTTGGCGACACCTTGCAGGGCATTGGCACAATCCAATCCATTGCCCAGCAAGACGGAATCTGGGTCGTCAAAGGGACAAAAGGCTCTATTACGCAGTAACCTTAAGCGCTCTTAACTAAGATTTTACCTTTATTCTGCATACTATTAGGAAGTATTGTATTTTAGATAAATTGCGCCATTTTTATTATGGGCAAGCATTTTCATACAAACTTATGGGATAAACAATATTTTTAGAGTAGTATATTAAGGGTGGAGTAGCACAATGTTGAAATTCAAAAAGCTTTTTCTATACCTTTCCCTATTCTTAGGTGCCGGCTTATTAACAATATTGCCAGGCACGGCCTTTGCTCAAGCCACCGTTAGCGAAGTTGCACAAAATATTGCCGATTCCAATGACTTTCTTCCGGGCCTGATTACCGGCATTAGTTATTTGCTGGCGCTGTTATTCGGCGTAACCGGTATATTAAAGCTGCGCGAACACGTCGAAAATCCGAATCAAACCCCGCTGCGCGTTCCGCTTATCAGATTTCTTGCCGGTGGCGCGCTGCTGGCTCTTCCTATTGTATTAGAAGCCGCAATGCGTACTATTTATGGCCCTGCCGCCATGGTTGGCTTTGGCTACAGCATGGATATGCAATATTTCACCAGTCAGCTGGCCAATATTAGCACGCTATATACCGGTACCGGTACCGCCATTAACGACGTGCTGGAAAACATCATTACAGGTATGGAAGATTTACCTGGCCTGATTACCGGCGTCGCCTATTTATTAGGGCTGGTTTCCTGCGTATCAGGTGTGCTGAAGGTTAAAGAACACGTTGAAAACCCCGATAGAATTGAATTAAGAGAGGGCGTTATACGCCTGTTAATCGGCGGGGCGCTATTTGCCATTCCAGCCATTTTCGAAGCAGTCCAGAACACCATTAGCGGCACTTCGTCTGGTAATATTATCAACGTTATTAATAGTGTGCTGCCAAATGTGACAACCTATCTGGAATCCGGCTTATCACCCGATAACGTCAGTACATGTGCGGACGTGACGTCGGTAACCGCAGATGGTATTGGGGCGGCCGTGTGTAACTTTATCGGCGCGACCGGAACATCCGCCGCATTTTTGGCTGGTCTATCCTATTTATTTGGTTTGGTAATCGGCGTCTGGGCCCTGCTGAAAATCAGAGACCATGTTTTGAACCCGACACAAACCCCTATTTGGGAAGGTGTAAGCCGTTTAATCGCAGCCGGTGCCTTTTTCTCGCTTCCTTATGTTGTGTCAACCATTCAAGCCACCATCACGGGCGGCGATTCCTTCCTTGGTTTGGGTCAAAACCTGTTCTCGGGCTGGACACACGCCGCGACGGTTGATGCAGCCTGTGCCGGCGGTGGACCATTGGCCCTTGATATGGCCATGGCCTGTTTCATGCAGGACATTATGGCCCCGGCGCATATTCTGTTCGGGCATTTTTCTTTCATTGCCGGTCTGGTCTTTATCATGATCGGCATTACGCGTCTGATGAAAAGCGCCCAGGAAGGCGCAAGAGGCCCGGGGGGTCTTGGTACCTTTATGACCTTTATTACAGGCGGTATTTTAATCTCAATGAACCGTTTGGTGGAATTCTTCACATCCACCATCAGTTACGCCAGCGGCGTATCAGAAACCGATGCGGCCCTGACCTATACAACAGGTATGACCGCCGCAGAAACCCAGCATGCCGAGATCATTATCGCCAGCATCTTACAGTTCATGATCATTGTCGGACTGATTAGCTTTATTCGCGGCTGGTTTATTATTCGCGATGTTGCGGAAGGCAATCAACAAGCCTCGCTCATGGCAGGTGCCACCCATGTTTTGGGCGGCGCATTGGCCATCAATCTGGGGCCCATCCTGTCGGCCGTTCAGGCAACACTCAATCTGACGGCGGTCGGCGTCAACTTCTAACATGACAAAATGTGTCGCAAATGTGACAAAAATCTGTCTTTAATCAAATTTTTATGATAAAATAGAGTTGTAAGCTATTTAACTCGTAGAGGAGATTAATTTAAATGAAGAAACTACTTACAAAACACTATTACAGCATGGGCGCGGCCTTCACTGTTGGTACAATCA